>Ga0172381_10000423_pt1 | contig 50885 bp, 45 predicted proteins | sample Leawel6488metaG_FD_119754 | JGI IMG/M metagenome (GOLD analysis project Ga0172381, IMG submission 119754) | Leachate microbial communities from a municipal landfill in Southern Ontario, Canada - Leachate well 64-88 metaG | ecosystem: Engineered > Solid waste > Landfill > Unclassified | place... | reverse complement strand
TTTGTATTATAAATAATTAGAAATAGAAAAAAACGGCTTTTTTAAGTCAATATATAAACAAGTAAAAATAAAATTAAAACAAATAATAAAATGAGAACATATACTATAAATAATTGTAATGATGATGATATGGACAAAAAACTGACTGGATTTTTGACCTAATGTAGTGTATCTATATGAAAACTTAAAAAGCCAGTCAAAATTTGATTGGCTTTTTTTATTTTATGGCTTCTTGGGGTATGGGTATCCTTCCACACTATCACTGTGGAGAATCGAGTTCGAGTCTCGGATAAGCCGCAACAAAATTGATCTTTGACGTATTGAAATTGACAAAAATTCTTGAGTTGCCGTAGCTTGGTCGAACGGTCCAGACTGTTAATCTGGTGAGATTTTATCTCCATCGTAGGTTCAAATCCTACCTCAAGAGCAACAATTACACAAAGTGTAATTTTTGACTCTATAGTTTTAATGGTAAAACAAAAGACTGTTAATCTTTCGTTCCTGGTTCGAGTCCAGGTGGAGTCGCAGTAAAATAAGCAAAAAGTCATTATATCAAATTAATATATAATTAAAAAAAAAGATAAATAATGAAATGTAAAAATTGTAATGAAAAAGACGCTATCAAATATAGTAAATATTCTAATGGTTTATTTTGTTCAAAAGAATGTGCTAGAGCATATTCGACAAAATTAAAACGAAAAGAGATAAATGAAAAAATTAGGCAATCTTTAACTGGTACAGGAAATGATGATGTAGAAATTATATGTAAAAAATGCAATAAGATTTTTATTGTTAAATGGAGTAGAAGAAAACAAAATTTTTGTTCAAAAGAATGTGGTTCTCAATATAGTAACAATCAACCTGAAAAACTAGAAAAATTGTCAAAATCAAGAGTAAATGCTATAAAAAATGGTATTGTGAATGGTAATGGTAAAAAATCAAAATACATTTTTAAAAATATTGAAATAGATTGTGACTCTAAAATCGAAAACTCTTGTATAAATTATTTTGAAAAATTAGGAGCAACCGATATATCTCGAAGTAAATTAGTTTTAACATATAAAGATCACAATAATAAAAAAAGAAGATTTTTACCTGATTTTGAAATAACATTAAACAATAAAAAATATTTAGTTGAAGCAAAAGGCTATATTTCTCTGAAAACATTAGATGATAAATGGAGAGAATACAATAAAATTTCAGAAATAAAAAAGAAAGTTTTAGAAAAATATTGTAAGGAAAATGATTTAATACCATTTTGGTTTACACAAAATTTAAATAGAAAGTATTATAAAAAAATATAATGCACCTGTGGTCGAGTGGTCTAAGGCTACTGCCTGCAAAGCAGATTACCCGTAAGGGGCGTAGGTTCGAGTCCTACCAGGTGCTCAACTGGTTAGTAATACTAACCACTTCAAATTGCGAGAGATTCGGCAATCGTAATCGGCTCATATCCTTTTACAAGTGGGATCGACACCCATTCTCGCAACGAATATAGTCCATAGGTCAAACGGTTAAGATATCTCCCTGTCACGGAGTATGGAGCGGGTTCAACTCCCGTATGGACTGCTAACTGAAACTGTCTGGATTTCTGTCAATCTACTGAAAGTGAAAACTTGTCTTAGAGTAGAAAGAGTTTTAAAGACATATAGTACCTGCTGACGGTAAGCGCCTGGGCTGTCTCCCTGGGATGAGCGAGTTCGATACTCGTAGGTACTGCAATATAGGGTAGAGGTGTTAATGGTAACATTTCGGACTGTCACTCCGAAGATTGCGGATTCGATCTCCGTGTGCCCTGCAAGAACGGATTAATTTAAAATTAGTTGCAACCAACGAAAAATTGTAATCTGCAGAACGCAATGATAGTTGTTTTTTTATTAGGATGTTTTGGGGTCCATATACGCTCAGTTGGTAGAGCACCCTCAGTGAAGAGGGAGGTCGCAGGTTCGAGTCCTGTTATGGAATCAAGTTAAAAATTGTTGAAGCAGAGTTGTTTTCCTTGCAAGGTCAACTCAGTAGAACTACGGTTCAGGTTAAAATATGGTTCAAATCCATCTTCAACAGCAAATGGGAATATAGGCATAAAGTCAGAGTTTAGAACGGATTGACGGAATTACAGGTTGGCACTTGTTTTTCTAGGAGTAATGTCGAAAGCCAAGTGTTGGTTCGAGTCCAACTATTTCCGCCGCAAGTTTTTAACTTTTAAAAAATAAAAATTAGAAGTTATGAAACACACGATTAAAGAAATTGTCAAGGACAATACAGCAAAGTTAGATTATGTATGTGAAGGAATATTATATTTCAACATAGAAGTAGAAGATTCCGTTTATCGTTTAGAGATAAACAGTTTAGAAGATGATTGGAAAGGAGTTTATATTCAATCAGTGTATAAAATAATGAGATGGATCAGAAAATATTATGATACTGAGAAATTTCTACAAATAAAATAAGGAGGTTATTATGAAAGCACATAGAAAAGGTAAAATAGACAGTAAAGAATTTAGTAGGTTAAAAGAAATCGGATACAATTATCATAAATTTCTATGGACTAAATTTAAAACAAAAATAGAAACAAAAAGATTAAACTAAAAATAAATTAAGAAAATGAAACGAAAAAGTATGAAACCATATTCAAAAGATGGTCAGGAAAAATTCACAGAATCGGACTTTTCTTATGGAAACAGAACTCAAAAAAGAGCAAGGTCAGAGGCTCGTGATGCAAACAGAGCAATAAAAAAACAAAAAAGACAAGAATTGAAAAGAGAGTTAGAAGTAGAAATCTTCAAACTTTACGAGTAAATACTTGTATAAGATTAAAAGAATTGTAACAGCAACTATAGATATTAAAATCAATAGGTCGTGGTGTTCGAACCCCACAACTCCCACACATTGATACACAGGGAGTTTAGCTCAGTGGTAGAGCGGTTGAATCAAACCCAATGCAATTCTGAAATATAAAATTCCCATAAATCTTTTGTGGGAATTTTTTTATTTCAGAAAAAGAGTCTATCTTTGTATTACAATAATGGTAAATAACTTTAAGTATTTATCTAAAATTAATGGTAGAATAGTTGCAAATGTTCTATCTTGGTCAACCGACAAATCGGTACAGTTGGGGTACGCAGTCCCAACATTGGTTTAACTTTATGTGTCTTTATGGCACTACTAAAGAATCTTGATGGCAAGAGTATCTAAGATAGGTGACGGTATCCCTCCAAATTTAGAATAAAGTTAAGACTTTTAACTTTTATGGCGATGAGCGATGTATTTATCAGGTTAGTTCGACTATGAGCGACATTCGTTATCAGGTAGTCTAAAAAGTTCTTTAAAATGTTGAAATTAAATTGAGAATTAAGTCAATTAGGGGTCAGAATAAGAAACTGATATGTAGGTAATGTTCGCAAACATTATCAAACAAATACTAGCAATCTTGACATGATTGTGTTCTCTAAGTGGCGTGATAGCCTGATCTATGTCAACGTTGGAAACGGTGGAATGAGTATTGAGGTCATGCTTAATACAAAAATTCTCGACAGATTACACATCATCAATGTGTCTAAATTATTTCAAAACGAAAAAAGCCACTCAATTGAGTGGCTTTTTTTAATTTATTGAGAACATCAAAGTTCTCAAAACCGCAGTTCTTGTATTAGCAGTAAGATTCGTTAATCTTATATCGAAACTGTCACCTTTATTGGCGATATTTATGGCATTAAAAGCAAAAGGATATGGTTGTCCTGTAGTTGTGGTTCTAACATCAATGTCTTGTAATTTTGTAGTTCCATTCTTAAACAATGCAACCGAAACTACATCATTATTATTACTTGCAGATAAATCACCACTAATTACAAAAGTCTGTTTTCTAGATATATTTGGTAAATAAGTGAACAATTGTGTTGAAGTACCACCAGAATATTTAATCATTTGAACATCATTAATATAAAGTGGGTTTACACTAGCTTTATAATAAGTTCCTAATGTAGTTAATGTTGTAATTCCTGTATTACCAGAAACCCAAACCCAACAACTTGGTTTATAATCCTCTAAACCAGCATTATTTTCATATCTTATATCTGATTGATTATCAGAATCAAAAGTTAAACCACTTATATAAGTTCCTACACCATAAAAAGCATTTCCTGTGGCAAAATTATATATTGGTTTATAAGTATCATCAACATAATGTATACCAGTTTGACCACTCGACACATCAAAAATAGTGTTTTGTATTGAAAAAGTATTTGCGGTTGATATAGTTTGATAATAAATACCTATACCATTATTAAATAATGAGTTTTCTGAAACACCAAAATTACCACCAACACAATACAACCCTGTTGCGCAATTTTGTATGATTGAATTAAATACCCAATATTCTGAATCACCTTCTATTTCAACACCTTTATAAAAACCATCAATAACTACATTAGTAACTTCAAAATATAAACCATCTACACCGCAATCTAAACAACATTCATCATCAATCAATCCATATCCATTTCCACCAATAAAAGACATTCCTTTGAAATCACATTTTGTTACTATATCAAACATTGGAGTACCAGTTATTCCACTAACAACAAGTTGAGTTGTTTCAGTACCATATCCTTCTAATGTTATTGGATAAGGACAATTGATTTCAATTGTTTGTGGAATATAATAAGTTCCAGGGTTGACTTTTATTCTTCTTGGTCCGTCAGCATAAGCATTTACAAAATCAACAGCAGATTTAATATCAGAAAATAGTTGAGTTCCACCAATTGAAACTTCAATGACTTCATGAATTGTTCTACCAATCATATTGACTCTATATTTATATCCTGGTGCACCATTTCCAACAAAAGGAACCGAAATTAATTCAGCCCTATCATTTGGACTTCTTAAATAAAATGTTGAAGTTTCAGCAACGGCTTGATTTGAAACAGTTTTAACAACAACATTATTTCCAGATTGAACTAATCTTGGTTTACTGATAATCATTGTTTTTCCTAAATTCGTTGCATTTGAATCAGGAATAGTAATCGTCATATTACCATCTTTATCATCGAAATAATAAGCAGTATTATATTGAGTAATCGTCCAATTACCAGGTGAAGTTAATGTACAACCTTTTGTACCACTTGTAGTTCCTGATGTTCCGTAATAAGTTAAATATACTTGGTCTAATTCCGCAATATTCGTAATATTCGTTAAATTAGAACCATCACCATAATATGTTGTTGCTGTTATATTTCCTGTATTATTTATACCATTTGTGTTTATAGTTGAGGCAAATGTATTTGCTGATAAGAAATTAGCATTTGCTTGTTGTTGTGTATAGAAACTTGTATTAGCTGAAAGGAAATTAGCATTACTTTGAATCATCGTATATGCACTTATTTGAGATGCAGTAACATTATGTGGATTACTTGTATTACCTGTGTGATTGTTTAAATTTATTATTGTAGCATAAGTATTTGGAATTGTAACACCAGTAAATGTATTGTATGTAGAAATATTTACTGCATTAGTTATACCATAACCTGAAATTGTTGTTGGTGTTAATGTAACATAATTCCAATTAAGATTACCATAAAAAGTTTGAGAACTAACACTATTTGCAAAAAAAGCAGCACCATCAGCATCAATATAACCAATAATTGTTTCACCACTATTTTGGAATGTCACTAAATTATTATCAACAGCAGTTGAACCTTTTACAAAATCAACGGCACCTCTAGTTGCATCTGTAAATATTTCTGGTGTTGGTGAATTTTCATATGCTGACTGTAATGTATCTGGTGTTGTTCCACCACCACCAGTACCAGCGAATTTACCTTGTGGTATAACTGCAGAATTTAGTAAAGACGTAACATCAGATTCAGCACCAATAAGCACAGCAACAAGATATGCTTCTTTAGTTAAAATATTTGGTGCTAAATATTCTTCCAAATCGAAATTAGCTTTAGCATCTGCCAATTTCGCATATTGATATTGGGCATATTGAAAAACCAAAACGTTTTTTGATGGTTGATGCCAAATTCTATGAGCAGCAAAATTACCATTAGAAATATTTTGTAAAACACCATCTAGATTAGGTTCATATCTTTGTGTATCAACACTTGTTCCACTATGACCTAATATCGTTTGACTATTAGCATACACTAATGTAGAACCTGACAAGAATGGACAAGTTAATATATTTGGGTTTTCTATTTCTGATTGATAATTTCCACCCAAATAAAAAGCTGTACCTTCTGATTTATATAATTGTAATGTTCCTGGTATTTTACTAATTCTATTACCAGACACCGAAAAAGAACCAATTGATGTTGTCAAATCTTCTAATTGATTCATTGGATTAATTAATGGTATATATCTATTCCAAGCATATAATATTTCTCCACCAATATGTAAAATACCACCAAGGTTAATCTGTCTTCTTTTATCTAAAGCTGTTATTCCAATACTTCCTCTTGTTTGAGTTAATTGTCCAAGAGTATTAAAAGAGATGTATGTATGTGTTTCACCCGTATCATTAATATATAAAGCTGTATATGAACTTGTTAACCAATCTACTTGAGTGTATGTAGGATTTATTGGTGTCGTATTATCAACAATAACACCATAACCTTCAGAAACAGTGAAAGTTGTTTCACCAGTAGGACTTGAAATAGATAATACACCACCATCTTTAACACCTGTTGATTGTGTATTAATTACTTCTGTTCTACGAACATCACCAATATTCGTAGAATTAGCCGTACCAAATCTCTCCACCTCAACAAATACTGCTTGCTGAGAATCACTCAAATCTGTTGCACCTTGTCTAACAATTAAAAACCCTCTAAGAAGTCCATTTCCTTCAATATTTGGTTCTGTGATAAAATTCTCATATGGTATAGAACCTTGTGCATCTGCAATAGAATCATATATATATTGACCATATTGTATTCTCGTTAAATTAGATGAAAATAATGAAATTCTTTGCATTGTGAATTTATATGTTGGAACAGGAGTTAATACACCATTCAAATCATAATTATTACTATCTATGTTTGTATAACCACTATATTCTGTTGAATTTTGTAATCTATAATTAAATGTAATATTATTGACACCATTAAGTGATTTTAAATGCGGATTTTTAGGATCATTTTCATAATTAGAACCATACTTAAATATATCACCACTAGTCTTATCTATTTGTAAATTATTACCATTTGCACTATATTCATTACCACTACTATTAAAGAAACCAATACTTCTATATAAATCATATATTTGAGCACCAATATTTGTCGAAACTATTGGTTGATTATTAAATGTATTAATATTTACTTTATTTGAATGCACAATAACACCTAAATCTATATAATCTCTTGTTTGAGAATTAGTGAATGGAACATCACTTTCAATAACATTTAAATTTGCATCAATACCAATATGTGTTACTGCACAAACTGTTAAATATGAAGTTGTTAAACCTGTTGTTAAAGGAAAATTTACATATGTTATTTTTGGATCATTTGGATCTGTTATATTATCAGCTAACCAACCTTGAACAGCACCTATATTATATGTTGTAGTTGCACCAGTATTTAATGAAAAACCATCAAAAGATATTATACCAGAAGAAGCATTATTTATGGATAAATTGTTAGTTCTTCTATCTGAAAGTTGAGTTAGAGTAGATTCTGAATCAAACGAAACTAAAATAGAGCCTGTTGTTCCTGTTTGTAATATATAACCTACTTTATTTAATCTTGAATCGATTGAAATATTTTCATGATGATCAAAATCACCTGGTACAGTATCACTTAGATACACCATTTCACCAGCAGTAAAACCACTATTTATATTAATATCACGAACTATACCAAATCTAGTACAAATACCAAGTTCGCCATTAGGAATATCATGTGTTGCAACACCAGAAATTATAGATGAATCTCCGCTTAAACTAGACATTGGCAACATAACAGTAGAAACACCATCACCATCAGAACCATAAGATCCATTCACAAGAACAACTTTACCATTATTTATTTGATAACCAGTATTATTAAATACATTAAAAACTGTTTCAAATCCTAAATTTATTGATACATCATTATTATTAGTCTTTGGTTTATATGTTAATGCGTTATCATTACCAGAATAATATAGAGAACCGGTTGTTGCTGAAATAGTTGTACCAGTATTAAATTTAATATAATCTACATCTGTTATTGTTGGTGTTGAAGTGTTTCCAGTAACATTTAATTCTGGTACAGTAAGAACACCAATCATAGTATCACCAGAAATACTAACAAATGATTCTGATGTGTTTGCTGAAAGAAAATTATTATCTACTTCAGTTTTTGTGTAAGCATCTGTTATACTATATCCAGAAATTGTTGTTGGTGTAGAATTAATATCAAACCATAAATGAGTGTGAGCAGTATTTGATAAATCATCAAAGGTTGCACCTGTTACAACATGACCTTCTGTGTTTGTTTTAAGAATAGCATCTTGACTGATACCATCATAGGGTTTTAATAGTAGTCCTTTTTTGGCTACGAATCTGTTTGTGTCTGACATAATACTTCACTTCCGCATTATTTTTTAATATGTAATATCTTATATATTAAAAAATAAAACAGATTTCATAGAAATATCAGTTTCTTAATTATATACTATTCTAACTCTAAATGTTAGTAATTCATCATCTCTTAATACTTGTAAAGAAACTATTAAACCGCCATCTCTTTCATTTTTTTCAAATAAAACTGGTGTACCCGATTGTATAGGACTACCCTCATAATATATACAATCATTCTCACAATTATAATAAATAGGTATTGATGTATCTACTACTAAAAAAGGAGTTGATGTTGTAAATATAACAACATCATTTTCTTCTATATCATCTACTAATATTGTAAAATCATCATTATTAAATTCAAATGAAATAGATTTTGTTGGTTCTGTTTGTATAACATTAGATAAAAATGTTCCATTTAACATAACAATTCTATTATTATATTTTATTAAACTCATTATATATCTAATCGTCTAATTTTTATATTCCATGTACCAGAAATAATTGTTGATAATAACCTAACAACACCACTATTTATATCTACATTAAATGAAACACCACTTGTACTACCTAATTCATCAGTAGAATATTGAGTATGAGTAACAGCACTACTATTGAAATCCCACACACCAATCACTGTTCCTGCCTCCACATTAGCACCATCTCTAATTACATAATGCCAATGACAACCATCTGTTGTTGTTGATGCAAAACTATCTAAAGTATAGGTTGATGCTGTCAAACTGTTATAAATATATCTATTCAACAAATTAGTATATGTAGTTTGGTGAGGATTACTTGTGTTTCCTGTATGATTATTAAAATCACTCAGTAAGGTATAATCTGGTAAATTTGTAATATAACCATAATCTACATTACCATAAAATGTTGATGCGGTAATATTTCCTGTATTATTTATACCATTTGTATATATAGTTGAGGCAAATGTATTTGCTGATAAGAAATTATTATCTACTTCCGTTTTGGTGTAAGCATCAGTTATACCATAATCACTAATTGTTGTTGGAGTTGATGTGATATAATTCCAATCTAAATCACCATACAATGTTGATGCGGATATTGTATTGGTTGTTATTCCAGTTGAAATCAAATTTGTAACATTCAAAGTTTCAATAGTTATATCAACTAAATTGACTGGTGCTGCATTTATCCAAGTTCCACCAGAATACATTAAAATATCATCCTGAGTCGGGTTATTTATTGTAGTATCAGTCAAACCACTCAAATCTATAACCAAATTACTCAAATTAGAACCATCACCATAAAATGTTGAGGCTGTAATATTTCCTGTCGTATTTATATTATAAGATATCTGATTATCAAATGTATTTGCACTTAAATAATTAGAATCTGATTGTTGTTGTGTGTAAAAACTTGTATTTGCAGATAAAAAATTATTATTTGATTCGGTTTGCGTATAAAAACTTGTATTTGCAGATAAAAAATTAACAATTGTTTGAGCAGATGTATAATATCTATTGTCTAATTGACCACCATCTAATAATATTTTTGTATAATATCTTACATCACCTCTAGTATCATTATGATATTGAGTATGATCATCATCACCAAGACCAAGTAAAGCACCATGGTCAGAAATAGCACTAGATCCTGCATAAATTGTATCAAAAGCACTCTCTATTGTGTAATTAGATGTTGTTCCAGATTGAATAATAACTCTACCTAAAAGCATAGCATGTGAAGAAATAATATCAGGTAATGTTCCTATTGTGTTTGATGCTTGGGCTAATTCTACAGTTTGATATTCTCGATTTCCCAAAATAGTATAAACGTGATCTTGTAATTCTATACCTCTATAAATATAATTTATTGTCCAATAACCTGGTGTTAAATTAATCAAATCAGTACCATTATCATATTGTGTATTATTTAAGACTGGATTTGTATGAACATTTGTAGTTCCTGTACCACCAGAATTAAAACAGAAAAATTGTAATGTTGTTGGAGAGACACTTAAAATATTATATTCTGTTAGACCTACATAAATAGTACCACTATTAGTTGTAAATGTTAATGCCGAAGTAACAGCAATAGCATCAAGTCCACTCTCTCTAGCATATGGTTGTGTATGAATAATTCTTTCAAAATTCTTTATACTATCTACATAACCAAAAATTTGATTCATTTGAATATGTAAATTATTACCACTTCTATATATTTCAGCATATGGTAAATATCTAATAAAATCAATAGTTGATCTTGCGATTGTTGAAATCCAAGTTCCAGTATCTCTATCAGCAGCGATATAATTTGTAGCCAAATCAACTAATGATAAAGCAGAATTAGAAGCAATATAAATATTTGTTATTGCTGTTTTAGAATCATTTAAGAAACTAGCAGTATTTGCTGATAAATAGCAAGTTCCATCACCATTAGATGTAATCCAATAATCGTTATCAATTCCTGGATTGGTAGGTAATGTTTGATAAGTCAAATTAACTTGGGCTCCAGTTTCAATACCATCCAATTTTGTTTGCTCTATATATGAAAAACCTGTATATGTAACACCACTACCAAAATCATCAAAGGTATAACTTGTATCAGCGGATAGAAAATTATTATTTACTTCTTGTTGTGTATAAAAACTTGTATTTGCAGACAAGAAATTATTATTTATTTCAGATTTTGTATAAGCATCAGTTATTCCATAACCTGAAATTGTTGTTGGTGTAATATTAATATCAGACCATAAATGTGTATGAGATGTTAAACTTAAATCATCAAATCCAATTATGTGTGGATTACTTGAACCAGTTAAGCTTGTGTGAGATGTTAAAGAAACCAGAACATCATTTATTAATATATTAATAGTTGTTGCAGAATAACCACCCAAATCAACTACCGTTGTATCACCAGATAAGAAATTGTTATTAAGTTCTTGTTTAGTATATGTTTCACCAGTATTATAAACTTCTTGTTTAGTATAATAATTACTTAGATCTGTCGAATCTTGTATACCAATCCAAGTACCAGCAGAATAACTCAAATAATATCCATCTAATGTACCACCAGTATCAACATCACCTAAATCATTGAGATTGATTGATGATTTTGTAAAATGTATTGTTGTATCTCCTGTATGTGAATTGAAATCAGACACTAAGGTATAAGCACTTAATGATGTTAGTGTATTTCCAGTATAATCATTAAACATTGTTAAACTAACAAGACCATCCAAATTAGTACCATCACCATAATATGTTATTGCAGAAATGTTTGGAACATTTAATGTATTTGTGTTAAAATCATAATTAAACAAATCACTGGAACCGAAAGATAAACCACTATTAACCTGGATCACACCATGATTTCCTGATGCATCAATAGTCTTTCCACTAAATCTAATATTTTCACCATCAAAAGTTAATGGTACTTTACTCATGTAAATAGTTCCACCAGAAACCCACAAATCTTTCCATTGATAATCACTTGAACCTAAACTTCTTACACCATCACTCGTTGGTATAATATCTGCGGACATAAGTAGGTTACCAGTCATCGTGTCACCAGTTTGTTTAACATACCTAGCATCACCAATAGTAATCGTTAATCCAGTTATATCTAGTATGGTTGCAAATGGATTTGAAGGTGAAGGATTATTGACCTCATTTAATGTTGCTCTTTCATTCTCAGTTATATGTAAATTTGTGTTGGCTGTATGACTGTCAAATTCAGCAACAGTTACAACACCTCCACAATTATTTAGAATATTATTTGTTCTATCTATAAATATCTTCTTAACATCATTCAATCTTGCAACGGCTATATCTGAATCACTTTCAGTAGGAAAGTCTAAAGTATTATCATAATTCATCTTACCATCTGTGACGATATAGACATATTTTGATTTTTTGAAGAACGTAGAAGCATAAGGATCAATTGTCATTGTTAATTGTCCTGATGCGTTGTATATGAACATCAATCTATCACCTTCTGAAGGATCATTTATAAAATTTGATACATTATATGTTGCCATTAATTAAATTCTTTTTTAATTAGTAGCTGTTAACCATTTTGAATTAGTTGTAGTATTTCCTGCAGAATCACTTACACTAAATGTTATTGTAAAGTTATCAGCACCATCTATTGGGAAGGTTGCACCACTAACAATTACATTATCAACAGCTATTATACCATCATAATTATCTGTAACTCCACTAATTGCATAATTTCTAATATCTGTTTCTGTTATTCCTGTTGTACTAGCAGTGTCAGCACTTATAGACATTGTAAATGCACTCATTATAAAGACATTATTATAGTTTATAACTGGTGCCACGCTTTCCGTCACTCTCAGGTTAGTTGTTCCAGTTGTTGTATTTGTTGCAGTATCAGACACACTAAAACCAATAGTGTAATATCCAATACCAGTTATCGTTTCTAAAGTTGTTCCTGATGTTATTGTAATCGTTACCGCACTATTCGCAATTACACCATCAACATTATCCCAAACATAATTTAGATAATATCTTCTCAAATCATCTTTATAAATTGTACCTGGGGTTTGTGTATGACCAGTCAAATCCATAATATTAATTGAATATCCAGTTGTATAGTAGATTGTTGGTGGATTGGCATCAACAATCACATCTTTTGTTGCATTTGTATAATTACCAGCCAAATCTTTAGCGGTAAATGTTACAGAATATCTAGCATCGTGTGTTATTGCAGTTACTTGTTCTCCTGTTGAATTATTATAAATTAATAAAGACACATCAGCATTATTTATAGTACCATCTCTAGCAATACCACCATCATCATAATCAACAACAGAATTAATATATCTCCATCTAATATCAGCTTGACTAACTACACCATCAGTATAAGATATAATTTGTGGACTAGGTACATTAAATGTTATTATTGGTGCAGTTGTATCTAAACCAGGATAAATTGCGGTAGCATATCTATTAATAGACATCTCCATAACCCAATTCATTCTACTCAAAGCTTGTAAAGCATTAAAAGAACTTAAAAATGTTAATTTTATATCATCATCTGATTTTGTAGATACCGTTAACAATTCATTTTGAATTGTTATTATATCTATTTTATTATAAGGTATAACCATTTGTAAATTATCATTAATATCATATATTTCAAATTGTGTAGATCCTGTACATCCAACACCAAATATTTGATCCGTTTGTATCGAACTAAAAGACAAACCTCGTAATTCAGAATAAGTTGGAACTAATGATGTTGAAATTGTATTTTCATCAAGATTTGCTGCCATTATATCTACTGTAACAATATTACTATTAGGATTATATAAATATACTTGAGGAATTCTATGATCAGCATCACCAGACAAAACTAATATATCTGTAAAAGTTCTTCTAACAAGTGGTTCATCTTCATAATAATATTCTAAATATTGAGTAGAACCAGAACAATTCTGAGGATTCATACCACCATAATTCGGTTTTATCAACAAAAATGTAATATCCGTACCAAGAAATCCGTACATTATTGGCATATCCCTTGTTTGAGATGCAAGAGTTTGTCTTGTAACTAAAACTGAATCATAATTGATTTCTAAATCACCTAAACCCATTTTTGAGACCATATTAGGTCCTTCCTTTGCTATAACACAAGTATTATAAAATTCTATATTCTTACTTGCACTTGATAATAAATTATTATTCTGAATTTTCATTTTCTCTGATTTACTTTTAATATATATATTAAAAATACATACCAATTTTATGTCTAATTTGAATTATACTTTAAGTAAAAAATTTGACGAAACTTATACTATATCCTTTCTTGGTGGACCACAAGAAATATCAAACAATGGGTTTGTTTTCAAGACTGATACCATGAACGGAATCTCAAATATATTATCATTTTCAGATGAAACTGAAGGAGAAACAGATAATGTTTATTTTACCAAATTTTTTAAATATCAAAATGGTTCAAGTTGGTCAGAACTTATACCAATATCACAATTATCTGGAACCACATTCGATCATTGTTCAGATTTAATATTAGAACTTTATTATTATAGAACCGTAGATGGTGCCTATACAAATACATTATATGTTCATAATATTGTGATAGATGGTGAATATGTATTAAGTGTATACGATTCTGAAGCAGAATTACCTAACAGTGGTGATATGGTGTTATTAAAACCATCAGATGTGTATAAAATATTTTCTATTGATAATTTTGTTGTTCAATCAGCACCACATAATTCATATGATATAAAATATAGATTCACACAAGATAATGGTAGAACTTACACACCATGGGAACCATTAACAACAGAAAATATATCAACAATAAAATTAAATCCTCTTAGATTTGCACAAGTCGAATATTCTATAATAAATACGGGTGATCAAGGATTATTAGTTTATGATATCATATTAGAAGGTGATTTTCAAAATGTATCTGCAAACTACTTAAAAACAAATAGATATGGTCTTAAAGAAGATTGTTTAACAGCATTAGCAAACACACCTGGTGCAGCTGGCTCAGATACGATAAATAGAGATTTCTATACATCTTGTTTAGGTAGTTATCAATCAAACACAGATATTACATTACAATTAGAAAATGAGAATATTCAAAATACTAGTTCGATGTTTAATCCATATCAATTTGATAAAATTACTCAATTTGCAAATATGCTCGGTAATCAAGTTTCTAATATTTTTGGTTGGAATGTAGATTATCACTTAACAGATCCAGACGGAAATGGTATAGATAAATATTTACACGAATATACATTAAAAAATATAGTTGATATAAAAAATATTAAAGTCATCGTACCAGACAACAAATTTCCTGTGGAATCACTTATTATCAACCAATTCAATTTAGATATGTTTGATACTTTTGAAATTCATATAATGAAAGACGAATTTAAGAACAAATTTGGTATAACTAAAAGACCTAGTGAAGATGATATTTTATATATCTGCGAAGCAAATATGTTATATTATGTGAAACATGCTCAAGCTTTTAAAGATATTATGAATGCTGCAACATACTATAAAGTTATTTTAGAGAAATATGAATATAAAACAAATATTAGAAATCTTGTTGAAGAATCACAACAACAAATTAATGCACTGACAGATAATACTACAATAGATAGTTTATTTGGTCAAGATATGAAAGATGATGAGAAAATGATTGCTAATAAAGAACAATTATATCCTACAACATTCGATAAAATAAGACAAAAAATATCTTCTAAAGTTGATATAATCAAAGAAACAATAAGTATAAATAATTTTGAAGTAATTAAAAGTGTTTATGATTTAAGCTACACTACAATAAAAGGAAAAAATGCAATAAATTATAACAAATCTGAAAATATACTTAAAAAATCCGATAATAGAAGTTTTATATGTTGGGCGAATTTCAAAAATGGTTATGACGAAGAATCTAGACCTAACAATACAATGTTTCTTGATTATAATATTAAATCTGGAATTGATTTTAATTTCTTAGAAAATTATGATGCAACTAACAAACTTGGTTATGAAATTTCTTATAGAGGTGATGGTTTATCATATAAAATAAATAATAAAATATATAGATTAGAACAAAAATTATTAACAAATATATGGTATGCTTTCGTTATTAACTTTGACCAAAGACAAAGGAAATTAAACATGTATATTTATAAACGAGACACAGATGTTATAGTAACACTATTTAATGAAATATCTTTTGATAAAAAGACAGCAATATTAAATTCAGTAGAATACAATGATTATATTATACAAGGATACAGACCTATAACAAATGATGATTATGATATATTTGCAAAAGACTTAATTTTAATCTCAACAATTGAACATACAATAGATCCAGTAGAATTTAACCACTCTGAAGATTTAAAAATTTTAGGCTCTAATATTTATTATTCAAATTTAAGAATATTAAATGAGGTCATACCAGTAAACAGTATACCAAATATCTTATTAGAAAATATATTAAGAGATGGACAACATGTAATTCTATGTGATAACGCAACCAAACAATTAATCACATTACACTATTATAATAAACAATTTAGATAAAAAAGAAAAAGTCAGAATAAATTCTGACTTTTTTAATAAAATGGTTAGTTTAGCATTTAACGTTTTATTAATTTTTGTACATCATTAGATAAAATATATGTAAATAATTTATCATGTAAATTTATTTGTATAATCTCAAATTTTTCTATCTTTTCATATAAATCAACAACATAAACTTTCATTTCATCAATAGCAATTTGATAGTCAACATTTGGTTTATAAGTTTCTGGGAACATATCTTTGAATTCGATAATTTCTTTTAATAAAGATGATTTATTAATTATTACTTTATCACCACTTATTGTCGATTTAATTTTCAAAAAATCTTCAATGTGTAGATTGAACCTGTGTATCAAATTAGTTGTTTCAATTGTTTTTAATAAGCCTATAACATAAGCATCATTTTCTGATAAACTTATAATTTTATTCTCTTCTATAATTTTTACAATTTCTTCTTTTTTGATATCCTTCAAAACAAATTTTTGATATTTTGTCCAAAGACACTTTCTTATAATATCCTCTGGTGTTATTAATATTTGCATAGTAATTTCATTTCTTTTTATTATATATCAAAAACAACAAAAAAAGTTTATGACATAAATGGATTATTATAATTTTCTAATATAGAAATATTTTCTTCGATTCGTTGACAAGTATTTTGAAAATTTACAACATCACTCAAATCTAAATTAAACCATTCACCACCACATCGTTTGAATGAATACAAAGAATGCAAAACAGTCTCAACTCTTCTACTGTGTTTTGTTTCGAAAATATCTATACATTTGATTTTATCCTTGTTACCAGTTTGTAATCCTACAATACGTTTTTTTGTATCTCTATTTCTGGTAAACCCTATTTTATAGGTTGTTTCATAATCTGAAACGCATTCAAATAAGTAAATATAACCTTTAGCCAATAAAATATATTATTTTATTACTATATATTAAATTATTTTGTTCCTTTTAAATGTGGTTGTAATTTACCTTTGTGATACACATTACCAACTTCATCAACAAATTCGTCTTTAAGATGCCAACCTCTTGGCTTTTTTATTTTCTTGGCTTGTTCTTCAAGTAATATAACTTCTTCCTCTGAATAAATAGTTTTTGTTGGTCCTGCTTCCAACAATTCGGTTTCATCATAACTAATAAAAATAGAATTATTTTTAATATTTTTCTTGATATTTTTCAATCTAGACCAAAAACTCCTATTCTCTAAATAATCAACATATTCTTCTAATTTAGATACTTGATTTTTATAAATATTATCCATTTCTTTATATTTTAGAATTAATAATTGTTTTTGATTTTCAATATTATCAATCTTTCTACTCAATTCATCATATCTCTCTCTAACTCTATAATTCTCTTGTACTAAGTCAGTTAAAACGTTTTTCTCATCAGTTTTATACTCATGCACATCAGGTTTATCATGTTGCTTAATGATCACAAGAATATTTTCACCACTATCTTTTAAGAATGTTATTTCTTTTTTCAACTTAATAATTTCTTGTTGAAATTTTGTTATATCACTTCTCAAACGGTCAATAGTTTCAGTATATTTAATATATTCGTCATAATCTATACTTACTAACTTTTTCATATATTTATATATCTAATATTAAAGATCCTAATCTTTCAATATTCTTTTTATTTTTAATTCTCTATCGAATTGTTTTCTCATTGAACTAGACAAAATATAATCTATTCTTTTATGAACAATTTTCAATAATATATCATCTATTTTATCTTGATGTTTTTTATTCAATAATTCACCATCTTCAACTCTAATATTATGTTCTAATAAAAGACCTCTTTTACCATTTACAACATTAAAATATTCATGTATTATATTTAATTTTGTATCAACATCATTGATAATAAAATTTTCAATATCATGTTTTAATAATGATAAAGCATCACTCATTGAGATATATCCATAGTTATTAACAACGTTTGGCATTGTTTGCCATCTAGGCAAACTATTTAAATTTTGTTCAATCATAGAATAAACTTCCAAAAATAAAGCAATTTCCTTAATACATTTTTTATTATTAATTTTAAAATTACCAATCACCACAGGTGACCATTTTTCTACATAACCTGGTTTATGTTCAACCAAATACCTATTTTTATTATATTGTTCTCTAAGTTCCATTTATTATTCTTTCTATTTTTTTCTGTCTTTCCATTCTATAATATTCATCATCCATAAAATCATGATTTTGAAAATGACCATAAAACCAATAATTTACCACCGTATCACAGTTTTTACATATTATTTCTTGTTCACAAACTATATGTTCTATAAAATCAGTGGTTTTGTTCTTAAAATTCGAGCAACCACAATTTTTACAAAATTTGACCATATTAACGCTATCTACACAGGGTTGTATCATCTTCAACTCTTGAATATCTTTATCTTTCATAAAATTTTTAAACCATTTGCTCATATCACTATTTTAATCTCATCATGTGGATATTGTTGTTTCTTATATAATTCATCTCGTCTAGATATATAATGATTATATAAAATTGTTTTATAAGAAGAATGAAATTGATCAACCAAATCAAACACAACTGCCTTATCACCTTCTTTATCTTCATGTAGTCTCAATGCTCTACCAATAGACTGTAAAACTATCCTAGCACTCTTAAATGAATCACAAAATACTATATTTTTCAAAGCCTTAATACTTACTCCCGTGGAAAGTGTACCAAAGGATGCAACCAATATTTTTGGATTACCATCAGTTTTTTCCATCTGTTCTTTAATATATTGTCGTTTTTTTGCTGGTGTTTCACCATCAATATAATAAAAATCTTTACCTATCACATTAGACCTTAAATAGTTATATAATTCTGTACCATAAGCAATATTGTGAAATAACATCAAAGAATTATTATTAAATTTATTAACCAATTTACCAATAAAACTTTTTCGTTTTTCAGAATTTTGAGCATATTCTTTTTCCAACTCTAAGGCTCTTTTACCACCACCATGTTTTTTAATAGTATATACACTTTCAGCAAATTCTAAATCATCATATTGTAATAATAAACACTTTATCTTAACTTTCGAAATTAATCCTTTATCCATCAATTCTTTAGCTTTAACGGTTATCAATTTTGGTCCAGTAACGGATTCAATAGCCATCCATTCAGAAGAATTTTCACTTGGATATGTACCTGACATACCTAATCTATAATGAGCATGACCAAAAGTCTTTTTTAATATAGTTGTTAATGTTGTAGCTTTTGCTGTGTGAGCCTCATCAACCATGACAACATTAAATTGTTTAAAAAAATCAGGTTCTAATTCTTCTGTACCCCAATTTATCAAAGATTGGTAAGTACCAATATAAATATTTGGTTCTACATCATCTCTGACTTTTCTTGGTCTATCAGACATAATTTCTTGTATTCGTAAATCTAATGGTGTTTTATTTTCTTTATTGAAACCAATATTATAATCTAACATATCATCATAAAATTGTGTTACAAGTGAAATAGATGGCACAATTAGTAATATTTTAGCATCTGGTCTTTTACTCAATATAAAAAATACCATAATTGAAAATATTAATGACTTACCACCTGAGGTTGCTACCTCAATTGTACCATATCTATGTTTCAACATTTTATATGCAGCCTCTATTTGGTGTATATATGGTGTAAAATCTTCACCTTTATTTGTTTTGTGTTCTTTGAAAAAATTCAATGCAAAATCTCTAACATGTTCCAATGTTATTTTATCATCTCTTGGAAATTCATCTTTATTTTCTACTTTAAATGGATAACCATATTCTTTACAACACTTATAACATTCATGCCATAAACCAAAATCTATTCTACCATCAGTAGACATATATTCATATTTACCATTCCAATTTGTAAGTTTGAAACGTGGCATAAAACGATATCCTTTCACATAAGGTGAAAGCCAATTGTGAAGTTGATTGAACTCTTCTCTAGTGCTCTCAACTAAAATTAATTTTGATTTATCTTTAGTTATTCTAAATTTCAATATTATTTATTAATTTTTCAAGCACATCTTCATCATGCCTTATTCTCAACAATTTTATATTGTTTTTTTCACAATATGTTGTTTTTATATTATCATTTGTTTTCACATATTCTAATTTATCAACACCACCAAAGTATTCTACACTTTCAAAATGTTGTCTACCATCAAACTCCACACAGATATTATATTCTGGTAAATAAAAATCAAAAGGTAATCTTTTTTTAGATAAACAATCATTGAATTTTTTTTGTCTTGTATATTCAATTTCGTTTTCTAATAAAAATTTTTCGATTTCTCTTTCTCCTTTACTCTCTTTACAAAATGGACAACCAATACCATCAACATGATGAGATGGTCTCTGTTCAAAAACACCATGAATAGGACAGATTATTTTTACATTAGTTCGCATATTAATATATTCAACCAATGAATAATTATATTTTGTGTGTACTTCTCTTGATTTATTTATAAAATCTTTTTTTGTTTTCGAAACACCACCTTTACATTTTGGACAACCTTGACCATTTAAATGATTGTTTGGTTTTTGTTCAAAAACACCATGAATAGGACATATTATTTTTACTTTTTTATTTGTTCTTTCATAAATTGATAAAGAATAATCATAAAAATTATTGTGAATATTATTTGACCTTTCTATAAATTCATCATTAGTCAATATTCTATTATTGGAACATTTAGAACAACCAACACCTTTAACATGAAAATACCATGTATTGGACAAATTATTTTTATTTTTGTCCTATTATTAATATATTCAACTAATGAATAATCATAAAAATTATTATGAACATCATTTGAGTTTTTTATAAAATCTTTAGTGGTAACTTTTTTTGGCATAATCAAACTTTTATTTTATATATTAAAGTTTGATTATGATTATGCAATAACATCAGACACTTTACCAGTAACAGTAAACACATCATCTAATTTTATCCAATTTGTAATATTATTCGACATAACTGGTTTACCACCATCAGCAACATTCACATATAATGTTATATGTGGCGTTTCTTTTGTTGAATAGTAACCTGAAACTCTTACAGCTATAACTTTATCGGTTTCACCAATATGTGTTACTTCTAATGTAACTATTTTGTCTTTATCTTTTTCTAAATTCAAACTTTCTAATGATTTACCAAACGCAATAGTCATGTGATGTGCAAATGATTTCCAATTCTTTGGTGATGGAAAATGTGACAATAATTTACTACTCGATTTTTCATCTAAAATTACTGCAGAATATAATATTTTGAAATTTTTTATATTTTTCATATTTTTTAATCTAATCCTGTCGCATTATACAGTTCAATTTTATTTTTAACTGAATATATAATATGATCAATAGTTTTAACACTTTCACTTAAAAAGTTTATATAATTTTGTAAGAAATCCATTTTAGCATCTTGATATGCAACATCCGCATCAATTAATTTTTGTTTTTCTGTTCCATTTACTTTATATGGATATTTACCAGAATAATGTTCAAAATAATTCTTTCTAATCTGTTTCAATTTTGGTAAATCTCTATACATTTTGAAATACCAATGAGTTCTTTCATCAATTAATAATTGTCTTTGACAAGTTGCATCGGCAGATAAATCTACACTTTTTTTCAATTCACATGTTATTCTATTAGATAATTTTTCAATAATATCACTCCAATTCTTTTGTTTTGTTGTGAGTTCTTTTTCCAATTTTTCTAATATTTTATCATAATCTATCTTTTCTTCAGACATACCGAGAATTTGTTTTTATTTTATATCTTATACCAACTAAATTGTTTTATATTTTGACATAATGAATATTAAAATAATAATCAAATTTATATTCCGTAGATGGTTTCTTCTGAAAATAATTGATTTCAACATTAGCCAACGGATCAATATAGTTATCTATCTGTACATCAACACTATTGTCTTTATATTCTATTAATTCTAAATCACTTTTGAATTGAGGATCAAATTGTTTCAATACCGTACCACCAAAAACAGAATTATCTCTTATATCAGTATATTTAACATAAAAATCCAAATTAATAAATTTAAATCTATCTAAAAGATTAAGATTAATATAATCTCTTATAGAATTATTTATATCTTTGTTTGTTAAATTATCATACCTTATGGATTTGAATGTTCGTCTTGATTTTATTTTAGCAAATAAATATTCTATTAAAATATTCTTAATATCTACTTCAATCAACCATTTAGTATTATATTTTTCATCTAATTCAGTTTGTTGTTGTTTTCTTATGGTATGATTATTTAATTTCAAATCAACTACATCTAATAAAAAGAAAGTTTCCAAAAAATCATTAACTTCATTATATTGATATCCGTTATTTTTTGCCTTTTCTACTTCTATTGGATTGTTAACATCAACAATATTATAAAAATATTGATAGTATTGAACACCTTTATCATCAATGGAAATAGAATCTTCTATTTCCATTACTTTTGTACCAAAAAATGTTTCTTCTTCCAAAAGATTAAATGTACCATTAACATTTTCCTTCTTAAATTTCTTCAATATCAGGTTTTCTTTCATTATTGGTCTAATTCATTTTTTGTTCTAATATAATAATCATTATCCCAAGATGATTTGAATATAAATCTCTTATCGTATGATAATCCAAATTCATCAATCATTGGATATATTGATCTATCTTCTTCAGTATTTTTGATTTTTAATGGATTATCATTTTCATTTACTTTAGAATACATTAATTCATCAATCTCACCAAAACTTGATAAATTTGTATCAAATATTATATTTCTATTTATACTTGTTTTATATGTGTTTCCTGTTAAAACATCAGGTAATGTATAATACGCTGTCACACATATACAATCAAGATAGGCAACATTTATAATTGTTGGTGTTGTCTGTGCCTTGAATGCTGATACAGAAAAATTCAACTTAAATTCATTATCATTTAATTCTTCAGCACTCAAACTATCAAAACCCCATAAATCATATTGTCCACCATAAGTTACACTACTATTTGAAACATTCCAAATATAATCACTATAATTATTTCTTATATCCAAAAAACCAGTAGCATCAGATGGATATTTACCATAATCATCACTCATCACTAAATCAGGTTTCGAAAATTGTAAAACCTTATCAGTTATTATAGAGTAAATATCTGAATTTTCAGATCTTCTTTTAATTTCAACTGAAATACCACTAATATTTGCATCTAATGGTAATTGAAAACCAAATTTTGAGAACATTAATAAATCAGAATTTTTTTGAACATTAGTTTCAACTAAAGCCAATTCACAAAGACTAAAATTACCATCACAAACTCCTAATATTTTTTCATCAAAAATCCATATCGGTTTTGTATTTGAAGGAGAAGATGTGGTTGTAACACTTAATGATTCATTTTTAAGTGATGATTTTTGATCCATATAAGAAGATAATAATATTTCATTTATATTTTTTAAATTTGTATAATACGTTTCTTCATTTTCCAATTTATCTTGTCTTGAAATATCTGAAAGATAATCTATATCATTTTTTTCATTTGCAATATCTAATAATTTATTATCAAAATAACTTATTTTATCTTTAACAATATTTATTTTTCTATTTATATTACTTAATGATAAAGATAATTGTGTTTTAATAATACTATCACTTGAGTAAGCTGTTGTTTCCACACTAGCACTACATCTTTTCTGTGAAAAGAAACCACCATCTACAACATAATATTGTATTGGTTTATATAACTCAACATCTTTAAATATTGGTTCATAAGGACCATTATATCTAAATATCGAATTATCATAAATTAATTCTGTTTTATATTCATATTTGACATCTGGTTCTTTTTCATTCAAAACAATATATCTTGCTAAAGGTTCTTTAATAAAACTGGTAATATAATTAGTTTCTGTATAATCTGTTTTATATTTATCATAAATATTATATTTAGGTCCTTTTATTGCAGCAATTTTATAAGAACTTTTCTTAGTTTTAATTAATGTTGGTAATTCACAATTCACCACAATAGGTGGAAAATCATTATGCCAATCATTCATTTTAATAAATTGAAATTTTTCTAATGTTACACCAGAACTATTTCTTGTTGTTTCTGTTGTTGAATTTATATAACCATATGAATATTCAGCATTTTCGTTAATATAATGATATTTATTATACTGTTCAAAATATAAAGTATTATGAAAATTTAATGCCATAATATAATTACTAGCTATTAATGAACCAGGTTCATAATCAGTAAAACCTACACTATCCCACTCATAATATGGTGAATCACCATCAGATCTTAATCTATTATAATATAAACCTTCTCTTTCATCAAACGCTGTCACATTATTTAAGGTTAATACTCTTGTGTCTCTTTGAGTGAATTTTTTATCTATAATAATCAACACATTTTTATATTTATCATTCAAAAATATATGAATACCATCCTTATTAAAGATATCTGTTCTATTTGTTTTAACACTTGTAAAAGGTATTTCAACATCAGAATTAATTGATAAAAAGCTAGTGAAATTTGTACCATGTTCCGCATTATATGAATCTAATGCGATTTGTTGATTATTAATACAAGTTAGTAAATTATCATTAACTTCTCTGATTGGTAAATCAACTAAATTATTTTCAAGAATATTTATTTGTCTTACTAATTCTTCTTTTCTCGCAATTTCATCTTTACTTAAATCATTTCTAGAATTTAATTCTTGCCATTCGATAGTATATAATGAAAGTTGTTCGTTAATATCAAGTATTTCTTGTTGTAAATTATCATATATTTCTTGCTCATTCGTACACGGTGTCCAATTAAAACCAGAATAATCTGAATTTAATATAGTAGAATTTAATATAACAGAAAACTTATAACCATTCAAATTTTTTGTATTATCATAAATTATTGTTCTTAATTTTTCTTCAATATCATCAAATCTAACCACATTCTTAATCCAATTAAAATTATATTTTATTCCTTTGAAAAGTGTTGAAGATGGCGAATATTTATCACCATCATTTATTATAGAATAATGTGTAGTTTGAACATAATCACCTTTAACACCACTCGTTTCACAAGTGGATAATTCGATATCATTATTCAAATATCTATTATTCTTAAAGAAATAATCAAAATAATCAAAATCACTATCAATATATTTATCTAAATCAAAATAACTTGTATTATATGTTTCTGTTTCAATTGATAATGTTTGATTATCATAATATTTTTTGGTCGTATTTATTTCATAAAATAAATCATTATTATTAACAATATCTACTTCATAAAAATCACCAATTCTATAAAAGAAATCATGTGTTTTGTTTATAACATCTGGCACTCTATTTAAAGGATCTGTAGTTCTATTAAATAAAAAACCAACCTTATTACTATTATTCAATTTATATGGATAATCTGAATGTGATATTGATTGTTTATATCCCCATTTTGTTTCTGATTGATTTTTTCTCCATATATCACTCAAACCATTTTTATTTATTTCAAATAATTCATCTGTTGATATATACTCGGATGAAACATTCATAACTTTATTAGAATTTTGATTTTTTTTATCATAAGTCTTAAAAACTAAAGAATCTGACGCATCTCTGTGTTCCGTTGCATATAATTTTTGTTCTGTTGTATCAGCATACACATCTTTAATTTCACAATCGAAATTAGCAAATCCTGTATTAATTCTATTAAAATCAAAATCTTTAATATCTCTAAATTTTAATCTATAAATATCAAATTTTATTGGTTTTTCATTATATGAATCTTCTACTAATTTTGTTACAGAAACACCACCGTTATTATTATCTTCATTTATTATCCAATATTTTAAATTTTTCCAATCACATTCAATGGCATAATCTGTTCTAATAAAATGTTCTAATCTACCATCTAATTCATTTATGGATGATTCTAAAACATGATACTTATTATCAATTTTAATTAGATATAAATCTGCATATAAATCTTGGACACCATTATCATTTATTAATCTATCCATATAGATATTCAATTCTGTTCTAGGATTTATATAATTATTATATTTTTTATTACCCAAATCATTAAAAATAATATCTACTTCTGAATCTCGAGTTATATCATCTATCGTTAAATCTAAATCTGAAATTATTTTATAATAATATTCATTATTTTCTAATACTTTATCAACTTTATATAAATCATTACCTGCAAAAACATAATAATTTTTAGATGAATCCCAAACACTGATATCAAACGGCATTGTACTACCAGTTATTTGATTTTCTAACATAAATATATTATTTTCCACTTTCAAACCAGATTTTAATGTTGTAGATTTGTAAGGTGTTATTGTCTTAACTAATTCTAAATCCACGTAAAAACCAAAATATCTATTCAAAGAATAATCTTTATATTCAAATGGAGATGCTGGCGTATCATCAAATAAAAATTTAAAATTAGCAATATTTGGAAATATTAATTCATTATTTTTGAAATTTTCTGTTATAAATTTTTCAAATCTGAAATGAGGATTTTCATATAACAAAATATCACTCATATATAAACTTTTATTAGTATATACTCCTGTAAAATAATTTATACCATACCAACGACTAAAATTATATTCTTTCGAATCGAATTCAAATGGTGCCTTTGGAAATCTCACATTAGATGTATAATTCTTATCTAACCAATATCCAAATGGTGTTGTTCGAGTCATATCAAAATATGAAACACATTTCCATTTTTCAATAATTTCTTCTCTAAAATTTTCCTTAGTTGTTCTATCTATAACCTTATCATTTTCTGTTGTTTTATAAATACCAGGATCATCAACTCTTAAGATAACGAAACCACCAGGAATGTTTTCAGGATGAATATAAAGTGGTGCAAAATATTCAAACTCTTCTTTATAAAATTCATTATCTTTAACCTTCGAAACACCTGACCAATATAATGTATCAAATTGTTGATCATATGTGTCATAGACTATATCTTCATCATAATCATCTTTAACATAAAATGCTATATTTATTGGTAATCCATCATAGAACGTAGGTATCTTATCTTCTAAAAAACTCTGTTTAGACATAGAAAAATGTTTATATCTATCATCACTTAAAAATTTATGTGAATTTATTGACTCTAAATATAATTCATATGTCGAATCTACCACTATTTGTAAATTTGTAGTTAATAAAGGATTTGTTCTTAGTAATTGAAAACTACCATCTATTATGTAATTATTACCCATTTTTTATTTTTATTTTATATTGACTGATTATTATTAAAATCAGCACCAGAATTTAATGATTGGAATGATCCACTATTTTGAACACCAAAAGTTCTTTCTAATGCGTATTGTCTATGACTTATCAATTTGAATATAATAGTAAACTCAAAAGATCTACTTGAACTTTCTTCATCAATTCTAAATTTTAAAGCCTTTCTCAAAATTTTTGGTGTTTCAGATAACATATAAGTTACCTCAGTACTACTACTCTTAACATTTGGTTTAAAATAAACTTGAATTGGTATTTTTTGTGTATTTTGTGCTTCTATCACATGAATACCATCAACATTAGCATCAACTAATTCATTATCTGTTGAATTATTAGAAGTAGTTGTTTGTATAGCACTTTTAATTTCGGAAATATTTGGATGAACAGTTGAACCCATTACTCTATTATCAGTATCAAAAGATATAGTATTAGTCCAAATACTTGATAATAAAACAAATGGATTATTCGTTCCTGTTGCAATATTACCAATATTTTTAAAATCACTAACCAACGTTAATGTAGTTGTATTATTATTACTTACAGTCGAACCAACACCACCATCATATAATTGTTCTGTTGCACCATCAATATTTGCTTCTTTGAGTATCCAAACAAATTGATTATTTTTTTGTTCATATAACTTACCATCATCAGATATAAATGTTGGTGCATTTTGTGGAAGAATATTATTGTTATTTGTATCTATACCTAAATTTTGTAATGTTAAATATGAAAATAATCCTAAATCATTTTCTGTTGCAATATTTTTAATATCTAAATAATAATCATTTATCATATAAACACTATTTTTAAATTTCTTTTGTAATGTTGAAGTCACACTACCTGTTTTTTCCATATAATCTTCACAGTTAATAACAACATTAATAACTGAACCATTTGTGATTTGAGTCTCTTCTGTACCTTTATACAAAGTAACTTTCATTTCTCCTTTGGCTCTTCTAATCGTTTCTTCTAATGCAGAAATTTTATCATTCATTAATTTCAAATAATCAAACAATGATAAAGTATTACCAAATTCATCCTTGAAAGATGTTGCTAAATTTTTATCTGTGTGTGCAAAAAATTGTTCATTAACATAAAATGATTCTGAAACATGCTTTGTTACACCTTTTGATGATAATTCATTTTCAAATGAAACTCTCATTTCTTCTTGTGTAGCTTCTTTTAATATAAATTCATTTTCACCCATAACATCATTCAATTCCTCTGGAAATTCAATGGTTATTATATCACTCCAATCTGATAATAATGGTGTTTCAGGATATCCAACTTCAGATATACTTCTCATTCTTATTTCAACTTTTTCAGTTCTATTTATAGCAATATCTAATTGATTAATATTCGGTGTATCTGCATCCGAAACATCTTCAATTTCCCAAACCCATTGTCTTGTTGTTTCATCAAATGTTCTCTTTCTAATGTCAGTAGTATATGGAATCCATTGAGAATAATATGCTGTTTTCTTTTTAAATTGTGCTCTCTCTGAATTAAGTGCATTAAAATCAGTAACATTTCTTCTCATTTCAAAACCATCTGTCGTATTTTCTGCACCCAATTTAGAACCATATCTCCACTGAATTTCAAAACCTATCACTTCCTGTGGTTTATATCCTTGTTTAATTATTGGGTCTGGTATATCCCAAAATCCTCTAATCCTAAACTTAGGCTCAGCTTTAGGCTCTGCTCGTGAATTTGTAATTTGATTTACATATGAAGTAAATAATTTAGTTTCCGTTTCTTGCTTTCTTACTAATTTATTCATTTCATTTTGTGCTCTTGACTTTTCAGCAACAGACTTGAAAACCTTTGTATTTAATTCCCTATTTTTTTGTGTTATTGATTCATCTATCTCAGATAGTTTAGACTTAATAGAATTCTTTTGTGAATGTAATTTTTTTAATGTCTTAAAATCTTTAGTGTCTGTTAAATGTTTATTTATTTGAACAACTTTGAAATTATCAGTTATTAATTCTGGTTTATTTGGTTTAGTTGCAAATTGACTTGGTATCTTTTTTCCAACTAAATCTTTTAATAACATACCATAATCATATACCGAATTTAAGTAATAATCAGCCATACTAACATTGTTGTCAGTATTCAACACCAAATCATTAGAATAAAAAGCCATACCTCTTGACCAACTACTTGATATAATATTATTTTCTGTATTTATTGGCTTAACAAATATCACATTATATTCATTAAACCCTATTGATATATTAACATTTGTTTGTTCACGTAAATCAGAACTAAACTCTAATATATTCGATCCGATTGGAATAGGATCATATCCTTCTACTCTTTCTAAACCAACTCTAAATAATGATTCAGAAGTATTAACCTCTGTAATTTTATATTTAGTATATGATTTCTTACTTGATATCGCTAAAATATCACCTATACTTAATGTGTTTGTTCCACCCGCTCTATCATAATATGTTAAAGTATTTAATTTATACCAAACCTTATTATTAATTGTGTCTCTCTGAATACCTAAAACAGAAAAATAACCTTTATAATTTATTTCTTTATAATTCAAATCAAAATATTGATCATCTCTATGTGAATTAGGATCATTAGAATCTAATACACCTAAATTGGTTGGATTATTTAACCAACCTAAAAAAGTTTCAATTGTGAAATTATTATTATTTAAAAATGTTGTTTCAAATGCGTTTAATGACTCTTGACCATTTGTTGTTAATACACCATTAATATCTCTTTCAAATTTAAGTATATATCTTCTTGATAATATTTTAGTCACTTGACTATTAATTTTACCATCTAAATTAATACTTACGGATAATGTAGGATTTATTAAGTTTTCAAAAAACCAATTATTATTCTGATTGAAATCCGTGACCAAATTTATATTACTAATTCTATCAGGCTCTCTCTCCAAATCCACAGATTTGATTTTTCTACTTGTATTTTCATCAATTATTACAACTGAATTATCTCCTTCTAATCCAGCTAATTTTTTGATATTGGAATTAGCAATATCAATCTCATTTTTTAACCAACCAACTGTTGGTAACTCAAACGTAGACATTCTACCATCAACATCTTGATAATTAACGGTAACATTACTCTTATTAGAAGATACAACATCATTTAATTTTGTTATAATTTCTACTGAATTTTTATTTAACTGGGCTATTTGTTCTAATAACGAAATGAAACTATTTTTTTGTGCCATATAGATTTAATTATATTTTATTCTATATATAAAAATAGTCATTCTAAAAGAAGAAAATAATATAATTTATAGTGTATATCATGATCTTGCACCTTTTATGTAAATGCTTGATTATTAGACTATTGTACGTCCTTGATTAATTTTATGTAGAAATGTACATATTTTTCAGTTAAGTATATGAAATAGTAACACTTATCTGTCCATTTGAAGTTTCTGGACCATTGAGTTAAATAAACCCTTAATTTAGTTTCATCCCTATCTTCTGTTTTAAAAATATCTATTTTGAATGTGTTTTTAATTCTATATTCATCTAAAATTTCAATATCAGATTCTATTTTATCAAATAATGTATGAAAATCTACTTTGATTTCCTGTAATAATTTCATGTTTTTTAGATTACCATTTTCAATGATTCCTCTTATGGTTTTCATGCTTTTATTTTTATATAAATCTTTGAAATCTTTATTTTGAAATTTGAATGTACCAACTTTATAAACATACCTATTATCTTCATTATAAAAACCATAAAAACAATTATAACCTTTAATACCAAAAAAGAACGATAATCTCATGTTTTTAATACTACCTAATGTCATATAAGCAGTTTCTAACGACTTCTTTCGTTTTAATATATTGAGTACTTCTTGTGTCTTTGTTATTCTCTCAGTAGTGAAAAAATAGTTATAATCAGATGTATTATAATAGTCTTGCTTAACGAACAATATATTAAAGTCGTTAATAATATCTAAAAATATGTTAAAGGCATTTCTACCAGATAATTTTACTTTATTTTCCATATTCAGGATGATTATCTCTTTGTTTTTTCAATCTTTTCAATTCTGTTTTTTCCTTGATAGTTAAATCTCTATGTTCTTGTAAATCAAGCAAATTGTCTATTTTCTTATGTAATTCTTTAAGATTCACAACTTTCTTATTTTCATTAACAAAATCAATAAAGTTCAACACTTTTCTTTCCATCGTGTTTAATCCTCTATCACCATCTAATTTAACTGGCTCATTCATATCAACACCACCTTTAATACCAGCAGATTTTAATATTTTTTCACCACTATCATTAATAGCCTTTTCATAATCACCATTATTTACATTATTAAAATCTTGATTTATTACTGCCTGAAGATTGTCTTTTTCCATTTCTTTAATAATAGAATCTAATTCATCTGGATTTTGTATGTTTGATTTAACATATTCTTGTACTCTATCGAAATATTCATTCACATCCATGCTCATTGTTATAATTTCTTTTAGTTATATATTAAAAAACAATTATCATTTTAGAAATTTATGACTTTATTATCTTAATATATAAAGATAAAAAGATAATGAATAATAATTTAAAAAACTTGAAAATTTCTGAAGAATTACACAGAGAATTAAAATCATATTGTGCTAAAGAAGGTTTTAAACTTAATGAATGGGTTGAAAAACAACTTCAAGAAAAAATGAAACAAATTAATGAAAAGAAAAACTCGTAATTATTGGAACAAAGAAAGATGTAAAAAAATTGCTTTATTATGTAAAACTAAAAGTGAATTAAGAAAAAAATATAAAAGTGTGTATAATTCGTCATATCATAATAATTGGTTAGATGAAATTTGTTGTCACATGGAAAAATATGGAAATAAACAAAAAAGATGTATCTATGTATATGAGTTTTTTGATAATTTTGTTTATATTGGTTTAACATATAATATTGTTATAAGAAATAATCATCATCTATTGAAAGGACCTGTATACGAACATATTAAAAAATGCAATGTATATAATTTTTTACAATTAACAGATTATATTAATATAGAAACTGCTACAATATTAGAAGATGAATATATTAATATGTATAAAAATAATGGTTGGATATTACTAAATAGTAAAAAAGGAGGTTGTTTGGGTTCATTGAGTTATGTTATTTTTTCTAAAGATGAATGTAAAGAAAAATCATCTATTTGCAATACAAAAACTGAATTTAGAAATAAATTCAGAAAGTATTATGATTATTCAAGAAAAATGCAATGGATAGATGAAATATGTTGTCACATGATAAATCCAAATACAATATGGACTAAAGAAAAATGTTCAGAAGAATCAAAAAAATATTTATTTCGTAGTGAATTTAAATTAAAATGCCGTCAGGCATATAGAGTATCATGTAAAAATAAATGGTTAAATGAAATATGTTCTCATATGAAAAGAAAACAATATATTAAATGTTGTCTATAAAATAAAAAATAATATAATCAATGATCAAAATAAATGATAATTTAAAAATATATTTTCCATTAAAACTAAAACCAAGAGACCAACAAATAGAAGCTTTTAATTTAATTAAAGAATCTATTAACACAGGCAAAAAAAATATATTACTTAATTTACCTACGGGGTCGGGAAAATCTTACTTAGCACTAATGTTCATGAATTATTACCGAAATTTTATTAATGAAAATGCGAATTTTGATATTCTCACAAATTCTAAGATTTTACAAGATCAATACATAAAAGATTTTCCACACATTAAAGATTATCGTGGTAGGGCAAATTTTTATTGTGATCCTTATGATACAGATTGTTCTAAAGGTCACACTACTTGCAAAACAGCAGGTCCTCATTGTCCTGATTGTCCATATGAAATTGCAAAAAAATCATGGCAAGGTTCAGAAATTGGATTAACTAATTTTCACCTTTTTAACACACTAGCAGTATATGTTAGAAGTATTTTTGATGGTAGGGATTCACATGTTCTTATAGTAGACGAGGCACATGATTTTGAATCAGTGTTTTCAGATTTTATTTCTGTTGATTTGTGTGCTAAATCATTAAAGAATTATGGATTTGATTTAAAAGAAATAGAAGATTATGACAATACAATTAGAAAAATTACAAAAATATCTCAATTTATAGGTTTTATAGAAAATCAATTCATACAAGAAATAAAAGATAAAATTATATGGTTTGATAATGCGATGAAAAATTCAGACAAAAAAATGAAATCTGTATATTCTAATTATGTATTACACTGTGAAAGTCAAATATTAAAATTTAAATATTTAATTGAAGAATTTAAAAAAAGACCAGATAATTGGATATTAGATATATCAAAAACAAATGATAAGATGTATAGTGGTATATTAATTGAGGCAAAAGTGGTGTGGGCTAATGATTATATCAAAGAAAAGGTATTCGATAAATATGATCACGTTATATTTATGAGTGGTTCCATACTTGATAAAGAACTATTTTCATATATAAACGGACTAGAAACCGATATATCTACATATATAGAATTACCATCAACCTTTCCAATAAATCGTCATCCAATATATTATATAAAACTAGGTAAAATGACTTGGTCACAAAAGAATGAAACCTTTAAAGAACAATTAATATACATCAACAAAATACTCAATAAAAATAAAAATAAAAAAGGTATAATACATGCAAATTCATACGAATTTGTAAATTTAATAAAAGAGAATTGTATAAATAACAGGTTGATATTTCATACACCTGAAAATAGAGATGAAATGTTACAGAAACATATAAATTCTAAAGAACCAACAGTAATTGTCTCACCATCAATGATTAGTGGAGTAGATTTAATTGATGATCTATCAAGGTTTCAAATCATAATTAAGATACCTTTTCCGTACTTAGGTAGTAATATGATCAAAAAAAGAATGGAAACAAATAAAAAATTTTATCCTTGGAAAACAGTATGTGATCTTACACAAACAATTGGTAGAAGTGTTCGCAGTCCAGATGACTGGGCAGAAACATTTATATTAGACAGTAGTTTCAGTGATATTTTAAAACAAAATAGTCATTTATTACCAAAACATATAATTGATGCTATAAAAATTCTAAAAGTATAAAAATCAAAAACTCAGAGGTAGCGACACTTCTGAGTTTTTTATGGTTGTAACCATAACGGTCCTAAAATGGTGGATTTAACCACCCCGTATTTTTAATAACTCACCCAATCGGGTACTTGTTATTTTTTATTTTTATTATCTAATCTATTCTTTTCTTTGCTCCATGCTTCACACAATCGCATTAGATCAATCAAAGACAAACTAACTTTACCATTTTTAAAAATAAATTCATTATTTATGAATTCAGACAATTCATCATAATATTTAATTTACATTTCATTTAATTCATCAAATTTCTTAATTTTCATCTTATATTGAATTTATTTGTTTTCCTTTACCTTTAACACTAAAATCATTCTCGATTTTAGATGCGTTTCTCACTTTCTTGGTAACATGTATACCTGTATATATTGAATAACCGTTTTTAATAATTAACTCATCAGTTTCTAAATCATAATCAAAATCAGTGTGGGTTGCTTTGAAATCTAATTTATGATTAAAATCAACTATCAATTTATTTCTATATGTTATATTTAAATTATAATTAAATACCATTTTTCTTTCATCATCATTATCTTTGTCATATTCTCTTATTCCAATTTTACCTTCATTGAATAAAATGTTGTAAGCTATTTGAATAGTGTCATCTCTATCTTTTATGTTGGATGACCAATTAGATTTAAAAGCAAGATCACCAGAACTCAAAACAACAGCTAAAACATCACCTTTTTTTGCACTATCCCATCTATAATCAGCACCAGCAAATCCTGCGTCGTATGTTTTTAACATATTTCTAGCGTTTAATTGTTTAATTTGACCTACTTTGGTTTTAGACATTTTTGAATAATCTAAATCTTTTTCAGTAAAATCTTCTAAAGCATATATGACATCACCTGGTTTCAAATTAATTGTATCTGCATATTGGTCCTGAAATATTTTTTCAGTAACAAAGTCTTTATGTGTTAATATTCTTTTCATAAATTTATTTTCTTCCTTTTTTCTTTGGTCTTTCAGCGATTTCATCTTCAATTTCAGTCCATTGATCTTTGTATTTTATATTTCCTCTTTTTGTATATAATTGATCCAATGAATCTTTTGCAAAATTTGTCTGTCTATCAGTTTTACCACCTTTTTTGTCTTCTTTGATGTCCTTTTGAGCATCAGCTTTAGCTTTTTGTGCTTCTTTTTCATCAAATTCATCAAATTTTTGAACTTTCTTAACAGATTTTTCTTTCTTATCTTCTTTCTTATCTTCTTTCTCTTTCTTTGAAGTCTTTTCAGTTTTGCCATATACTTTAACATCACCAGATGGTTCAGCTGCATCATCACTTAAGAAATAATATGTATGATGTTTTTTACCATCAACAACATAATATTCTTTTTTTAACTTACCAGTCATATCAGATGAACGAAATATATAATGATATACATCATCAACTAACTTACTATCTTTATATTTTTTAGATAATAAACTTTTAACTTCTCGCCCGCTCATTTTCTTTTTCTCTAACTCCTTTTTAATAAAGTCTATGGCTTCTTTTTTACCTTCTGCTTCTTTAGCTTCGTGTAATGAATTGAATCTCTTTAATTTCATATCTATTTTTAATTATTTTTATATATTATATATTAAATAATATATGTCTTTTTTTAATCCCATAATGGATACCATTCCGAACCTTTACCTTTTACTTTCTTGGCACCATTTTTTTTCCATTCAATTATTTCTGTTGATAATATTTTTATTTCTTTTATAACATCTTCGATATTATATTCACCATCAAGACTTAATAGTTTAGGATTAACTCTCATACCTTCATTCAAAGTTTGTAATTCATTAAATTTTTTAATTTTCATGTTATTTTATATTATTTTAGATTTGATAATTCTACTTGAATTTGACCATGAATATTCAAGGTAACATCATTTTTGTTAATTTTATAATTTTTGTTCTTGTAATAAACATGATACATAGTTTTTAGTGACTTCTTAATTTTCGCTTGACCAACATTTTTATCTTCATCATCAACGATTTGTATAAACGTTCCAACATTAAAATTTGTATCTGTCGTATTATCTTTAACGATTTTTGCTTCGTTTAATTCTAAAAATTTTTTAAATTGAGTTTCCATATTATTAATCATTTTTCTATTACTATATATAAAAAAACAAAAAACATAAATTATAAATAACTATATAAGAGATGAAAAATAAATATTAGGATATGATGGGAAAGACAATAGAAGAACGATATAAGAAATTGACACCAAGAGAACACGTACTACAAAGACCAGAAACTTATATCGGCTCTATCAACACAGAACTCAAAAAAACATTCATAGTTGAAGATACAGATAATATAGAAGATATAACAATTATTCAAAAGATTGTTAAATATAATCCTGGTTTTCTTAAAATATTTGATGAAATCATAACCAACGCATCTGATCATTCAATAAGAACTGAAAAAGTCAAATTTATTAAAGTAACGGTCAAACCTGATCATATTATTGTAGAAAATGATGGTCCTGGTATACCTGTCGAAATACACAAAGAACACAAAATATATGTACCTGAAATGCTTTTCGGTAATTTACTTACAGGTGAGAATTATGATGATACAGAAGAACGAGTGGTTGGTGGTAGAAATGGTATAGGTGCAAAAGCAACAAATATATACTCCAATAAATTTATTATAGAAACTGCGGATGGTAAAAAGAAATATGTACAAGAATTTACAGATAACCTAAGCAAAATTGGTAAACCGAAAATTGTTGACTTACGAAGACAATATACAAAAATTACGTTTTATCCAGATTTTGAAAAATTTGGTATGGAAGAAATAACACCAGAAATAGAACAAATTCTTATGAAAAGAGTTATTGATATTTCTGTTTATTGTCCTAAAGTAAAAGTATATTATAATGATGTCCATATACCATTAACATCTTTTAAAGATTATATGTCAATGTATTTACAAAATGATACAGAAACATATTATGAAAGATTAAATGATGATTGGGAAATAGGTATTGCTCAATCTTCAGATGATTCTTTTCAACAAGTTTCTATGGTTAATGGTATTAATACATTGATTGGTGGTACTCATGTTAATCATGTCACAAATCAAATTATCAAAGGTGTTACAGAACTCTTGGAAAAGAAACATAAGAATATAACAATCAGACCAAATGATATTAAAAATAAACTTTTCATATTCTTAAATAGTAAAGTAGTAAATCCAACTTTTGATTCACAAACAAAAGAAAACTTAACAACAAGATTAACAACAAAACATATATCCGATGTAAATATATCAGATAAACTCATTAAACAACTATCACAATCAACTATTGTCGAAGATATATTAAATTATATTCAATTAAGAGAAAATGCTGAACTTAAAAAATTAAATAAGGGTAAAATATCAAAAGTTAAAATCAAAAAACTTGATGATGCAAATATGGCTGGAACAACTCAATCAGATAAATGTATGCTTTTTCTGGCTGAAGGTGATTCTGCAGCAGGTACAGTATTAACAGGTTTTGCATCAACTGGTAGAGATTATTTTGGTTGTTTTCCTTTGAAAGGAAAACCATTAAATGTTAGAGATACAACGCTTTCTAAAATCAAAGAAAATGATGAAATAAAAAATATTATATCAGCATTAGGTCTTGAATTTGGTAAAAAATATACAGATACAAAAGAACTTAGGTATGGTAAAGTCGTTATTATGACTGATGCCGATAACGATGGTAATCACATTAAAGGTCTTTTAATTAATCTATTTGAGGTTTTTTGGAAAGAATTATTGACATTAGATTTTATCTATGAATTTGTTACACCAATTGTTAAAATTAAAAAAGGTAATCAATCACAATTCTTTTACAAATTGGATGATTATGAAAAATGGAAGAAAAAGAAACAAACTGGTTGGTTCGTAACTTATTATAAAGGTCTTGGTACTATTTTAGCGGCTGAAGCAAAGGATTTCTTCAAAAATATAAATAAACACCTTATTCGTTTCAATTATGATAACCCAGATGAAACAAAAAATATAATTGATTTAGTTTTTAGAAAGAAAAGAACCGATGATAGAAAAGATTGGCTTTTAAAATATAAACCAGGTATATTTGTAGATAAATTTACAGAAAAAACCACATACGAAACATTCTTCAATAAAGAATTTATTGAATTCTCTATGGCTGATAATATTCGTTCTATACCAAGTGTTGTTGATGGATTGAAACCGTCACAACGCAAGGTTTTATATACAATGTTTAAAAATAAATATAAGAATGATATTAAAGTAGCAAACTTATCTGGTGCCGTTATGGAAAAATCTTCTTATCATCATGGTCCTGCTTCACTTGAATCAACTATCATTGGAATGGCACAGGATTTTATTGGAACAAATAATATCAATTTAATTCAACCATTAGGAAACTTCGGTTCAAGATTGAAAGGTGGTAAAGATGCTGCAAGTTCAAGATATACTTTTACACTATTATCTGAATTAACTAGAAACATTTTCAAGGAAGAAGACGATCCAATTTTAAAATATTTAGATGATGATGGTTTTCCTATTGAACCAGATTATTATGCACCTATTATACCAATGGTTTTAATTAATGGTTCTGAAGGTATTGGTACTGGTTGGAGTACATCATTACCTAATTTTGACCCTATTGACGTAATCAAATATTTAGTTCTTAAATTAAAAGGAAAACCAACAGAAACATTAAAACCAAAATATAAAGGCTTCAAAGGAACAATATCTTATGATGAAAAGAATGATAGATATGTGACAAAGGGTAAAATACAAAAAATCAATATGAGTACACTAAATATTAGTGAATTACCAATTGGTATGTGGAATGATAAATATTATGATATATTAGATACTCTAGTTGATAATAAAATTATTAAAGATTATACGAAAAATGATACAGATATTAAAGTTGATATAACTATAAATATTAGTAGAGAAGTACTCAAGAAAATCGAAGATGATGATAACATGATTGATATTTTTAAACTTGAAACATATTTGAGTATGTCTAATATTCATTTATTTAATAAACAACACCAAATTCAAAAGTATTCAAATGTAAACGAAATTATTGATGAATTTACTGATATAAGATTAGAATTTTACCAAAAGAGAAAAACTTATATATTAGAACAACTTCAAAGAGATAGAAAAATATTATTCAATAAAATGAAATTCATCAATGAAATTCTTAAAGGCACAATAGTTATACAGAATAAAAAAAGAAGTGAAATAGAAGAAAAAATGATTGAATTAGAAATTGCTAAAATGGAAGATTCTTTTAACTATTTGTTGAATATGTCTTTATTGAGTTTAAGTAATGAAAAACTTATAGAATTAAAGAAAATTTATACTGATAAAAAAGTGGAAATAGATACATTAGAAAATACATCTATTAAACAACTTTGGCTTAAAGACTTGAATGATTTATATAAGAATTTAAAGTAATTTATTTCCGGCGTAATTTCCATATTGCTGGAATTGAATCATAATTTGATAAACTTGTCAAACTATTACCTGGACCATCAAATGGTCTATTTGATGTTGATGTTGATATTATTGGTGTTCCTGTTCCCCAATTACATAACCAAATATCAGGTGCTACACCTTGCACACCAGCAAATGAAGTTCTTTGAAAACAATTGACAAATCTTACAGATTTATTGAAAAATCTAGTATCACGTTCTCCTGCAGCATAAAATATTGTAGTATGTAATTGTAATTTTGGACAAGAACGAAAACAACTATCAAAATTCGTAGCAACTGTATTGTATCTAAATAATCCATCAGGTATTGTTGATATTTGCACACAATTATAAAAAGTAAATGAAAAATCAGTAACCAAAGTATTATTATCAAATAAACCATCAGGTATTGTTAATAATTGTACACAACCGTCAAAAGCATATGAAAAATTAGTAACCAATGGATTATTATCAAATAAACCATCAGGTATTGATGATAATTGCACATTAATAAATATATATGAAAAATTAGTAACCAATGGATTATTATCAAATAAACCATCAGGTATTGATGATATTGAATTACAACTATCAAAAGCATGTGAAAAATTAGTAACAAATGGATTATTATCAAATAAACCATCAGGAATTGAAATTAATTCTGAACAATTATAAAAAATATATGATAAGTCATCGATATCACCTAGTATAGATTGATTTAGTGGTAATTCTAATAAATTACAATTATAAAATGCTCCCTTCAAATATTTAAATTTATTAGTTCCCCAATCTATAACTTTTTTAAATTTGGTTGCCGATATTGAATATTCTAGAAATGACCAACCTTCACACAATCCATCTATCGTTACAATATATGTACCAATTGCTGCATATGTGTGATTTTTGTTTGGATCAGAAGCTGATGTTACTGTTGAAGTTGTATTATCACCCCAATCTACCACAAAATTATGTATTGATTCATTTTTACCTGATAACGGTAATGTAATAGTTCTAGAATTAATGCTGGTGATTGACCATTCTGTAATAAATTTTCTTTTATTTCCTGTTTTAATATAATTATAACCTTTACTTATAATATTTGTTCCCTTTTTAATATATGTCATGTTTTAATAATTAAATTTATTACAGAATTTATATCAACTGTAATATTTATTAAAGATCCTGTTACAATAACATCATCTAAACTATATGGATTTGAATTTACAGTAATTGTTGTTGTTGGTAAATTAACAACATTCGCAATACTTCTAATTCTAATGTTAAATGGTGCATAAATATCTATGTCAAATCTGACATAAAGTCAAATGTCCATATGCAATTTGCATTTTCACCAAAAACTGCAACATATCTAGAATTTTTATGTTCTAAAATCTTTGGTGCTGATATAACAGTAATATCATCGACTATATATGATGAATCATCAAATCGTTGATATGTGGTTTTTTCTTCAATAACATAAACTAAATCTGTCAATCTTAACAAAACTTCTGATGCCTCGCTTAAAGTACTTACTCTAAACAAATTTTGTTTTTTCATATATTAATTTTACTTTTTTTTAAAAATGTTGGTATTTTATAATTAACACCAACTAATTTCAGATTATACATAATTTTACTAATCCTAAATCATTGAGATTTTATTAACCTCAAACTAATCTTTTCTACCAATGTAACACGGTATATTACTTTTGTTACCATTATATTGGAAATAACAATTACTAATTTCACCAATAATATTTGTCATTTTTTCTTTTTTTATAAATTTTATCTTATATGGAAATTTTGAACCATATATATGACCATATTCAGGTTTTGATATTGTATTTGTAAGTTTTATTCTATTGTCTATCATAGACAATTTTTTAAATCTCATATTTGAATTTTTAGATTCTTTAACACAAATTACATCATATAAATTTATATCTAAATCATAAAATGTTACTATATTAATTCCAACAGGTTTTATATAAAATGATATATAACCATTTTCATTCATCAATGGATATATTAATATAGCATATTTATCAAGTATTTCTGTGTTATAATATAATGATGGATCCTCTAAACTTATATCCGATTGTGATATGTCAGTCATGCAAATTATTGCTGGTTCTCCTACTTGAAAAACACCACTTGCTAAAATCATTTCTTGATTATCTGGATCATAACAATATCTAATTGAATTGTTTTCAGTTGATATGTATGAACCTATTAATGGTTGATTATATAATGTTGTTGGTCCTCTTTGATACCATACACAAGTTTCATCAATATATTCGGTGGTTTCATCAAAGAAATAATAATATATACCATCTATAACTCTATCATAAGGTGGTATATTTTTATTAAACATATCACCAAAACCAACCATATTAGTTAAATAATTATCTCTACCTTTAAATATACCATATAATGGATTACCAAATCTACCATTAACCATATTCATATCAGAATCTACAATATCGTAAAACTTTAAAATTAAATTAATTTCAAATACATCAACATCATCAACAACAATAACTATATTATCTTGCATCCATTCGGAAACACCATATGTAGTTGTTAATTTAATATCAGTTAATAATTCATATGCCTCATTACAAATTTCACAAAATGAATTTGAAAATCTATCTTCATAATATTTTGGATTCATTTCTGGGTGATGATCTATATCCGACATACTATATTTAACTGGTTTGTATTTTGTTGCTAAAAAATATGTTTTACTATATTGTTTTTTTGCATTAGGTCTCAAATACCACCCATTATCATAAACATATACTTTATTTTCATATAAATAAACATCACCATCATTTGGATTTTCTGGAAAAGTTATTATAATATCACTATCTGAGTGTGTATGTCCTGTTAATGAATAGTTTTCTAAAATTTGATCAGTTTCACCACTTGTATAATAAATATTTAAAATTTCATTTGTTTCTCCACTTGTATAATAAATATTTAAAATTTCATTTGTTTCTCCACTTGTATAATAATTTTCAAAAATTTCATCCGTTTCACCACTTGTGTAGTAGTTTTGAAATAAAATATCTGTTTGTCCAGAATTATAAACTTCAGATTTAGTATAATAATTACTTAAATCTGTCGAATCAGGAACACCAATCCAAGTACCACCACTATATGATAAATAATAACCATTAATTGTTCCACCAGTATTAACATCATCCAAATCATTTAACGAAATATTTGAAAACATTTCATCAATTTCACCAGTATTATAATAATCTGTGAAAGTCAATATCAGATTTTTTGCGTCATTTGCAACTATAACTGCTTGTGATGCAATGTCTTGTGTATCAAAATCTAATTCAGCATAACTATGATCTCTACAAGATTCTCTTTCAATTCTTGTTCTTAATTGATGTATAACTACCTTATTATTTCTATAATAAAAATTAACATCAAGTGGCTCTAACATATACATTAAATTACCCGCAGAATTGTATATTTCTAATTTCTTATCACCATCTACTGGTGTCTTTATAAAATTGTCTAATGAATAATTTGCCATAGTTAGTATATATTAATTTTTGACCCAGATTTTACTCCAAAACAACTCAAACACACCACTAAAAAGAATTTTCATACCAATAAATATTAAAATATACCAATACCATGAAATTGACAATGAAATGGTTAATGCTAATGTCGCAATACCAAAGAATGACAAATATAATAACGATTGGAAAAAATGCCAAGCATCAGTCACAAAAACCAACCAAGTTAAACTACCTGGAAATGCTCTACCTTTTGTAAAATCTCTATCCTTATATTTATTTTTCCAACCTTCAGATGGATTCCACCAGAATCTTCTCTTTTCAAATTTTGAAAAGATTGATGTTTCAAAATGAAAATTGACAGTATCCATTATAGACTTACTAACAGCAGCAATAATCAATAAAATCACTATTATAATTATTTGTATCATAGTTTTTTATATTATATATTAATTATAAACTATTGATAAACATGACGATATAAATATAAAACTATTAAAAAATTTATGAAACTTTTGAAAAAATATTTCAAAATCGTACACGAAATATATGACTATTTCGATTATACTTCTGGAAAAAACATCTATCCAATAGAAGATTATACAGATTACGAATGGTCAAAAACAGAAACAACATTATTTTATTGGATTGATAAAGATGATAATATTAATGATGATTATATTGAAGAATATGTTGGTGAAGAATATACAATGTTTCTTATAAAAGATTCGCTTAATTTGGATGATTGTCTTGTTATATTTGATAATAAGAAATATTTAACAAAAGATGATTATAGCGATTAAAAAAATAACATAAAAAGAATGATAATCGGAATCTCGGGAAAAATCGGATCGGGAAAAACTCATACCGCAAGATATATTGAAAACTATTTACCAGAATACAATTTTCAGAAAAAATCATATGGTTACAATGTTAAAAAAATAGCATCAATCTTAACTGGTTTAAGTATGAAAACTATTTTATCTCGAAAGGCAAAAAACATTTATTTACCTGAATGGAACATGAATATTGGACAAATGTTTCAAAAAATTGGTACAGATTGTATGAGATTCAATTTACATCCAGACACTTGGTTATTATCTATGTTCTCTACATATTCGGAAGATCAGAATTGGGTTATAGATGATGTTAGATTTGTAAATGAGGCTGATTTAATCAAAGAAAAAGGTGGTATTATCATACGAGTAGAAGGAGATCCAAAAGGCGTTAGAATAAAAGATAACAGAGACCCAAATCATCCATCGGAAACAAGTTTGGATAATTATAACAGATTTGATATAATTTTTGATAGTGATAAAGAAAATTTGGATGATTTAATAGAATTAATCAAAAAGAAAATTTAATAAATTTCATATTTTGAATTTAAGTAATTATTAACTTCATTTATTTCACTATTAGATAAATATTTATTGAAAACTATAAATTCTAAAATGTGTGACTTGGTTCCATCTAAACCACTTGATTTTGCACCTAAATTTATCATTTTAGTTGTTATATCACCAGGATTATTATCATAACTAAAATAATTATTCATGTTTTGAAAAATAGAATTAATAAATAGTTTATGAGATGAATGAGTTCCATTATATTGGTGTGTTAATATTTTCCAAGTATTATCAGATAACCAATTGATACCGTTATCTTTTATAGATGCTAAATTTGATAAACCACTATTTGATACAGCTATTGAATTTCTGTCACCACTGAGATAAAAACCTGTTTCTATGTTGGTATTATCACCAAATTCATAAACTATTTTATTATTATTACTTTTTATTACAGTGAAGATTGTAAAATTATTTATATTTAATGGTATAGTTAAGAATTTATCATTTTGAAAAAATAAAGCTGGATATCCATTTACATAATTTTCAACAAAAATTGGATTATTATATCCATTTATTTGTTTAGCATCATTCATCATGCCACTATTATCTTTCCAAATAGAAATGTTATTTATATTTTTGGTTATATATCTTTTTTCTGGTTTACCCCAGAATATCATATTACCAATACTTCTAGGTGACCATTCAGTATAAAATTTTATATTGTTTTCTGAGAAATATTTTGAATTACCATCAATTTTATAATAAGGCATTTTTTATTTAAGATATTTTTTGTAACTTTGTAATATATATTAAAAACTATAAACAGAAACTAACATATAAAAAAACTGAAGATAAAATTTTATTTTACAAATATTATTTATATCTTTGTAATTCATTAAATATCATAAAATAATTTCTATATGAACAAAAAAGAGTTAGAAAAAATTAGAGACAATCATTTTGGTGTTATACCTGTAGCAAACATTGAGTTAAAACCTTTAATGCAAAGAGAAGATATTCATAAAAATTTGTCTAGTTGTATTATTGAGATGATAACATCTTATAACTTACCATATTATGGTGAGTTTTGTCAGTTTATAAATTTTTGGGAAGCTAAGATTGGCACTTGCGGTGTTAATGTTACTGAGAAAGGTATGAATTTCTATTGGGATAGAGAGTGGATTGAAAGTAGAACTCGTAAAGAGACTATTTTTACTATCGTACACGAAGTATTTCACTTATTATTTGACCACCAAAAACGTGGTGTTGGTTATGATAAAAAAATTGCCAACCTTGCAGCAGATATGATTATCAACTCCATTATACATGGTGACTTGATGATTGGTGAAGGTCTTACAAAAATGATTGAAATTCCAAAAGATAAGTTCGGAAATAATACAGTAGTATTTTTACCTAAAGATTATAACGGACCTGCTATTTTCGAAGAAGTTTATCATTGGTTAATTAAAAAACACGATGAGTGGAGAAATGAAAATTCACACAAACTTAATAAGAACAAACAAATTTCTGTTGATAAAGATGGTAATATAACTATTGACGGACAGAAATATTGCAAAGATTGTGGTCAAAAAATGGACGACAAAAAAGAAGAAAAAGGCGAAAAAGAAAGTCAAAACGGACAAGGTCAAGGTCAAGATCAAAAAGACGGAAATCCAGACCCTAATGCACAAGGAAAAGGTGAAAAAGAAGGTGACGGTCAAGGTGAAGGTGACGGTGAAAAAGAAGGTGACGGTCAAGGTCAAAATGGAAAATCACAAGACCAACAAGGTCAAGGTCAAGGTCAAGGTCAAGGTCAAGGTCAAGGTAATACTTGTCCTAATTGTGGACAAGAAAAAGGTCAAGGTCAAGGTCAAGGTCAAGGTCAAGGTCAAGGTCAAGGTCAAGGTCAAGAAGATGGTGGACAAGGTGGTCAAGGTCAAGGAGATCCAACCGAAGGTTACGGTCAAAATGGTAAATCAGGCGACAATGGACAAAATGGTGTTGATATGTATCCTATTGAAAAATTCTTCGAAAGTATTGAAGAAAATAAAGGACAATCTTTTGATATTCACTTTGAAGATGGTGTACCTGAAGCCGCAAGAAAACAATTTGTTGAATCAACAATGGAAAAACTTAAATCAAGAGGATTACAAAGTGGAAACATTGAAAAAATTCTTAACAAATTAAGAAAATCTGAAAAAGATTATCTTAAAGAAATTAAGAGAAATTTGTCAAATGACATCTTTGGTAACAAAAAGAATAAATCTATCACAAAACCTAATCGTAGAGGTGTGTGGGGATTAAAAGGACAAAGAAAATACAAAACTCGTATCAACTGTATCTTAGATACATCTGGTTCTATGGGTGGAGATTTTGAAAGAGTTCTATCTTATATTTTCCAAAATGACATTGAAATCAATCTAATTCAATGTGATACTGAAGTAAAAGACTTCATTCACGTTAAAAACAAAAAAGAATTAGAAAAAATGCCTATTAAAGGTCTTGGTGGAACTACATTAACTCCTGGACTTCAATATATTGCTGATGATAAAGAATTGAACAAATACAACACTGTTATTCTTACCGATGGTTATACTGACTCTTTAGATACTACTGGTGTTAAAGGTAACGTATTAGTTTTATCCACAGGTGTTATGTGTCCAACTGTCAACAATAGTAAAAAATTAAGACAAATCATAATTGACAAAGATAAAGACAGATAGTAAAAGTTTTTACTATTACATATTGAAGTATTTTTATTCTTGGTATATTTTACCAATGGTCTTATTACATGAGGCAACCCATATATGTATGGGTTTTCTCATGAAATTAAAAATCAAGACAATAAAAATATTTAGAATGAAAGGTGATATGCCACTTTGGAATGGTGTTGTAAATTTTGAATATTCCAAGTATAATTATAAATGGTTAATCACATTATATGCACCTTTATTATTATTAATTCCAGTATTGCTGATGTTTTTACATCCAATCATATTTTATATTGGTTTATATATCATTAGCACAATTATAATTTATAAAGGTAAAGTGTATTGGTTGGTTTTACCGAGCATACCAGACATACAATATAAAAAACGTATAGAATATTATTCTTACCTTATAGATAATGTTGGTATGGCTAAATTTAGTCACTATTTAAAGGTCGGTAGATTAAATTCATTAGTAGAATTTAGAAAACTTCTTAAAGAAAAAGAATATTTTGAGAAAAAATCATCAAACAAGATTAAAAATAAATTATATAAAGTATTAAATAAATTAAAAATTAACTAAAAAATAACTAAAAACATGATTGAAAAATTAAAAGCCGTTGAGATCCAAAATCTTTCTAACGAAGAAGTATTAGAACATAGAAAAACCGTATTGGGTTTAGAAGAAAAAGAAATAGTAGAATACTTAAAGTATGCTATTGACACATTCTACAAAACAGAAGAAGAAGGTGATAACAATGAAAATGTTGATATTTTCTTCGATGCTGAAGAATTTAAACCATTTTATGATGCCATTTTGAATTCTGAAGATGACGAATAAAGATTTTTTATCTTATTTCAATGAACCAGGTATTTCAATGATTTCATACTGTAATGGTGACGGAAATAAGTTAAGAACATTTTTTGCTTATTTAGCCAATAAATCTTTACTCATTACAGATTTAGATTTTGATTTTCATACATCTTACAAGAAAATAGTAATTGATGATATTGACGAAAAAATATTAGACATTCTGATACAATATAAGGATCAGAATGTCTTTATTTCTATACCTACATCAAATTGGTTTATAAAATATGCAAATGGAAATTCTTTATTCTTAACAAAATCACAAGAATTAAGAAATTTATTACGAAAAATGTATCAAGTTTCTTGTGACAATAATTTATCTATTACTTTACTGAATTATACTTATAATAGTCCGAATATGATAGGAGTAGCACCAACTTCATTAGCTTATTCATCTAATTTAGCTGTTTTTTATAAAGACGAAAAATTCTTTATTCAAAAAAATAGATATGGTCAGAGTAATATTGAAATTGATATAAATAAATTGAAACCTGTGTTTGTGAAAGAGTACCGAGAAAAAAAATTAAAAAGAATTTTACAATAATATTTTTTAATTCAAATAATGTTCTTATCTTTGTAGTCTGAAATGAGAACAAAAATAAAAAAGATAAAATATTTTTTTTTATAAATAATAAACATTAACTTTGTATCGTAATTAATAAACATCTAAAAAAATAAATATGGCGACAAAAATTAAAGATTTAACCGAAAACGTAGATATGATGAAGAAAGAAAAAAGTAAAGAGACTCCTACTCTTACATTTAAGGAGAAATTAGACGCTGGTCTTATCACATCAGATGGATATGACTTATCTACATTGAACAAAAAAGAATTATCATACTTCCGTATGATGTATCCTAAATCAGGTGTTCTTTTTCTTACTTCTGCACCTGGTATCGCAAAATCAGCTATGCAGCGTTCAATCGCAAGAAAAATCACGCAGTTAAAAATCGTTTGGAATACTGATACAGTTAATGTTAAGAACCCAAGATGGAGAGAATTCGTTAATGTTGATAAGAGTGGTGAAATGATTGCTCGTGAATTATTCTATATTGACCTTCGTCTTGCCATGCTTGATGAAACTGACGTTGGACTTTTCCCTGACAAGAAAGAAATCTTGGTTAAAAAGAATCAAGAAGAGGTTTTACAGGCGTTCCTTGACCATATTGTTCCTAAATGGGCTCACTTTGCCAATAACCCTGATAATGTGCCTAAGAAAAATCGTGCTGATAAACTTCCTTATTGTGGAACTTTGATTCACTTTGAAGAATTAAACCGTGCTCCACTATCAGTTCGTAATGCTGCTCTACAAATCTTACTTGAAAGATGTATCGGTTTCGAGTTCGAATTCAACTCAAACGTATTTATGGTTGCTACTGGTAACCTTGGTGAAGAAGACGGTACTGATGTTGAAGAATTTGACTCTGCTCTTAATGGTCGTCTTATTCACATTGAACACACACTTACATTTGAAGAATGGGTTGAATATTGGGCTAAAGATAATATCCAAGGAATTATCATTCGTTATCTAACTGCTCACCCTGATATGTATTACATTGGTAAGAAATCCCGTGGAGAAAGCGACAAATCCTACGCTTCACCAAGAACTTGGGAGTTTATTAGTAACTATATCACAGCCAACTATGGTTTCAATTCACCACCTCAAATATGGGTTAATGACTTACAACTTGTTGGTCACGGTTATATTGGAGCCGCAGTAAATGTGAAATTCTTAAGATATGTTCGTGATGTATTAAAAATCTCTATCAGAGACATCATCGACAAATATCCACAACTTCAAAAAGAAGGTGTTGAGTTC
>Ga0172381_10000422_pt1 | contig 50890 bp, 62 predicted proteins | sample Leawel6488metaG_FD_119754 | JGI IMG/M metagenome (GOLD analysis project Ga0172381, IMG submission 119754) | Leachate microbial communities from a municipal landfill in Southern Ontario, Canada - Leachate well 64-88 metaG | ecosystem: Engineered > Solid waste > Landfill > Unclassified | place... | reverse complement strand
CGCGTACGCCAAACAGGGATTCACCGTTCGTATCTGCCCATCCGCTGTCTACGCACCACTCTGTGGCGGGCGTGACGAAGGCGCGAACATGGGCGAGTGTTTCGAGGCCCTGAAAGAGTACGGCGCTTGGCCGGCCGGGTTCCAGGACATCGATCAATTCGATTGGCGGGCCGGATACCGCACGAAGTTTTGGAAGAATTCGTCCTCAGTCTATGCCGTCGAAGCCGCCAAATACCGGATCGAAGAGGGTGTATTCTGCGAGACGCTTGAGCAGTGGCTCGGCGGCATCCAGGCTGGAGGCTGGGCAGGCCAGTATGGCATCGGCGCTCTCGGCCGCAATTTCCCCAGTGGCCTCGTGCTGCCATTCGGCGGCAGTCTAAAGAAGTTCGACGGCACCGGAATCAACCACGCACAGGCGGCAACGGGCGGTCTCCGCCGCAACCCGGATACTGGCACGCCAGAAACGCAGGGCGCGAACCCGTGGGGCACCGACTGGGGCGACGGTGGATTCTACTGGTGCGACCCGTTCGATTGGCTCGACCCCGATTCGCACCGAGGGCAAGAATTGTGGCTCGTTCGATCGGCATCCTTACCCAAGGTTGAATCATGAGCGAAGAAAAGCTGATCGTCGGCCGGCCGATCCCCGATGCGATGAGCGAACTTGAATGCATGGCGTCCGAGGTACGTGTGGCAACAGCCGAAGGCCGACAGGTAATCGCCAAGGGCGACTCCATCGCCGATGCGTTTGTTGCCAACGGCTTGTCCCTGACAATCGCTATTCCGCAGGACTGGCGATTTGCCCGGCTCCTGCCCAAGTGTCTTGAGTTTACGCTGAAATTAGCCGGGGCAACCGCCCCAGAAAACGAGGTTCCCAGTGAGTAAAGTCGAAGCAGAAAAAGTGAACGCACGATTTGTGCAAGCCACCATGTCCGCGATGGACACGGCCAACCTGACGAAGGCGCAGAAGCGGCGATGGGACCGCATTGCCAAGCTCGATACGCGCCGCAAGGAACGTGTTTGGGCGGCATGGCAGGAGCGAGCCGCCGACGCCTACGAGCAGGACACCAGCAAGAAAGCCCGATCGTTCGGCGACGGCACTTTTCTGACGTGGCTCGTGGACAATTTCGACAAGTGGTTCCCGATCCTCTTGAAGCTCTTGGCCCTATTCGGCCTGTAATTCCCACCTCAACCCGGAGAAGAAAATGAAGTTCGCCTATGTGATTGTGTGCCTGATTCTCAGCCTGTCCCTGTTCGCGGCCAATTGCTCGGCGGCCAAGTCGTGCAAGAACGGCCAATGTTCAACGCCGCAGTTCCGCACACTGGAGTTGACGATTCCAGTCACGGCCGTCGTAGCCCCGGCCCCAACTGTTCGAGAGGATCGAATAGTTCAAAAGGCAACCGTCAAGGAATCCTTGGCGGTTGCCGTTGCCCCTGTCAAGGCCGCTATCCGCATCGCTGAAGCCGTCCGAGAGCGAGAGCACAAACCGGTCGTTCGATTGGTCCAGGCCATCAGGGAACGCGAGCGGCGGCCGGTGGCAATCGCCATATCAGCCATCCGCGAACGGAAGCCGCTCCGCTCCCTGATGCGGCGGTAGGAGTCTGGCATGTGCGTCCCTAGAAACTACGATTTTGGACTCGGAAAGCTTGTCGCGTGGGCATTATTCGGCCTTGTGGTCGGAGTTCCTCTTGCGGCTTATGAGTTGTTCCGAGTCGCCTACTGGCTATGGACGCACGTCAGTGTTGCGTGGAATTAACCAACAATCAGGAGAATTATTATGCACTATCGAAATGGACGCGAAGCAAAGAACGGCGACAGAGTCGTTCAGTTTGCAATCGACGGCGGCAGCATTACTGGGTACGGAATTCTACACGATGCCGTCCCAGGCAACGACTTCTGCAATGGCCACTTGGCTCCCGTAGTGCTGACGGACAGCTATGCATGCTTGTGCGACTGCATTCACGCCGAAGACTTGGCAGCGATCCTCAAGGAAAAGGGGCTCGACAAGCGGCCCGCCGCGAAGTAGCCAATCGCCACACCCGCGCACGGAGGCGCGGGCTTTTTCTCGGGAGCACATTATGCCAAGCAACTGGCTCAACATCCTGACAAACACGGCGATGTTGTTGGCGGCCGTAATTATCGCATGGACCGTTGGTGCCGTGTGGGAACGGAGAGGCCGACGATGAAATCACTGATCCTACTGATAGCCGCGTTGTCCTGTGGGGCCGTGGTTGCTTATGTCAACGAGCCAGCCGCGCAAGCAGGCTTTGTCGTCGGCCAAACCACAACAACCACGACAGGATCAGGCGGGTCGAGCGACCTGGAGAAGTCGGTGGAAAAGGTAGCCGTGAGTCTCACCAGCCTCGGGTTCATGGCGTGGCTGTGCCGCTACATGATTTCGACGGCCCTGCCTGAAAAGGACAAGGAGATTGCGGCGGCCAGACTGGCGTTTCAGAATGAAATGAAAGAGGAACGCGATGCCCACGCGGTGAACATCAAGGAACTGGTCGGCCAGCTACGCAAGCAGTCCGACGACATGATGCAAGTGATTCGGACGTGTGACGTTCGAAGGAGTGCCCTTCACACAGACAGCACGAACGTGGGACAGGCGATTAAGGAATAGCGATGGCAGCACGCACCCTAGTAGGAACCGGCGCACTCTCGGCATCAACCAACGCCAATTGGGACGGCGGCGGGGCGATTGCCGATGGCGATTCGATCACGATTGCCTCGGATCAGCTTCTACAATGGGATAAGGATGTGACCGGCTGGACCACTGGCATCGCAGGCATCACGCTCAGCGGTACGTCGGGCCATCCGTGTGCGTTGGTGCTTGGCTCTTCCACGTTCAGCGGTCGGCTGCCGATCAAAGCGGCGTGCAACATCGCGGGGACCGGGGCGGCCGATAATAACTGGATCGTGGCCAATGATGAGGGCACGATTGCGGGGACAACGGTACTGCGGGCCGCGAACACGGCCATCATTGAGTTCCTCGGCACCAACGCTGGCAAGATCACCGGCCAATACCTGCGGTTCAATTTGCGACGTGCCAAGCCCACCCGCGATTATGTCCGCGTCTACGGCACGTTGTACTCAGGCTGGACCGGCTCGGCTGCTGCGGACACGTTGACCAAGACCTCGCATGGCCTTACCGATACCACGCCGGTCTGCTGCCGATCTGTTGGCGGTACGCTTCCTGCCCCGCTCTTGGAAGACAGGATGTACTACATCGTGTCCAAAACCACGGACACGGTGAAACTCGCCTACACGTCGGGCGGGGCTGCAATCGACCTGACCACGGACGGGACGGGCACGCTCCAGCTTTGGACGGGCAACGCCAACACGGCCAGTGGTGTGGTGAATGTACTCGATGACGTGACCACGGACATTTGGGCGACTGGTGATGCTGCTGTTTTGGTGGACGCTGGCCCGCAAAACTACAACCAATTGCGAGCGAATCTCTCGGACATCGCCGCAGGAACGATGACGCTCTCGGCGAATGCCGTCGCGTGTAAACCGCTGGCGAGAATCTATAGGGTGAAGTCGAATGTGGAGGTGCTGAGTAATTCGACCAGTTCGTCCGCTCCGATTTTCGATCTGACGAGCAACACGGCGAACGGCGATGCGATTTCGTGCTCGATTCGGGCGGTAGCTGGAACGGGGACGACGTTTTACTGCTATGGGGTAAATGCAGGAACGTCGTACACGATTGATTCCATTTTGACTGGCTGCTCTAACGGCACCTACTACGGAACTGACCACACGGTGACAGGTAATATAATCGGATGCAATGCCGGAATCCACACTGGCAGTGGCTATGGCGTGAGCGGTAGCATAGCCGGCTGCTCTAACGGGATATATTCGGGATCGGGACACACGATCAGCGGCAGCATCGCTGGCTGCTCTAACGGCACCTACTACGGAACTGGCCACACGATCAGTGGTAGCGTATTGGGCTGCAACAACGGAATCAACTATAGCACTGGCTGCATGGTAAGCGGCGTTGTTAGTGGATGTTCCTACGGCATCAACACCGGGGCTAGCAACGCAGTGAGCGGAGAAGTGATCGGATGTGCTTATGGCATCAACATTGGTAGTGGCACGATTATCGCAGGTGCCAACCTGACCGGAAACACACGGGACATCTATCTCGGTGGTCGGTGGATCGGTTACGGGGCGGGACTACAATCCGCAACGCAAGTTGCGAACTACCTCTACACCTCGGTCTATTACCCCGACTCCTACTGCCTCCTCTACGACGTTGCCGACTCGTCCAACACGCCCCAGCCCGGCTACCTGAAGGCCTGGACGCCCGGAGGCACGTGTGCCTCGTATGGAGTGAGCAGCACTGAGATTCCTGGGCTGTATTATAAGCAGGTGACGGTGAGCGGGACGTTGACGCCGGATGCGACGGGGACGTATACGTATGACGGACTGCACAATGGAAAGCCTTACTATAGGCGAGGAAGTGATGCTTATTTCATCTGGTATTACGGCGATGACACAAATGGTTGGATGATTTCTTCTGCGTTAGGAAGTGTTGCCGTTCCACGCTGGAAAAACAGCAGGGCATCGATTGCTGAAGCCTCGTATGCTCCATATTCGACTACCACCGGTACAGCTACCGTTGCCAACGTCGTAGCATCGGGTCTTTGCGAGGTAACTCCGATCACCCTGCCGATCGTCCACGTCTCGACCTACGAATCGGCCCTTGCAAACAATTTCGTGGAGTGGGAATTACACGGCTCTGCGGGCCTCGCCATCACGGCCACGCTCTACGCGAAGTCGGCGCAGACCAGCATGACAACCCGCCCGACCATCGCGATCTGCTCGCCACGGTACGCGAGATGGAACGTCACGGGCATCCTGGCGTCGGGCGTAGCAGCGGACAACACCGATTGGCAAACCGTGACCGCCTCCTACACGCCGACCGCCGATGGCCCGCTGGTGGTGCGCGTGTACGGGAGCAACGCGACCGGGACCACGTACTGGTGGCAGCAGACGAGAATTAAGGCGAGTGCTTTCACGAATGTGGTTCCGGCCAGCATCAAAGACGGCACAGTGATTGACGATGTCACGGGCGATTACGATCCGATCACAGGCAACTACACCGACCCAGGCAAGGCGAATGTTGTTGTCGGAAATGACTACACGTTTGCAGGAGCGAGTCAGGTTGCAGCGTACCCAACCACGGCAACCAGTTACAATGCTGGGGCGGCCGATCGACTGGCCACCGATCAAGGAATTGTCTTGGCAGCAGCGGCAAGCATCAAAGACGATGCCACGATTCTTGGGCAAGCAGGAACCTACGATTTTACGACTGCCATTGCCACGGGGTACAGCAACGGCGCAGCCGCTCAGTTGGCTACCGACGAAGCGGCCGTGACAGCCAAGGTGTCGTACCTCGATTCGACGCAAACGATTCTGGGGATTGCCGGCACACTCGATATGTCCGCCTACACCCTGACGGCGTCGATTGATTATCCCGCTGCGGCCAGTGTGCTATCGACGGACACTGTTGGCGGCGTTGCTGGCACGTACCACGAAGCCACCACGGCGGAAGTCCAGGATGGCGTGTTCTTTGGGCCGGCGTCGGCTTACAGGGGCACGCTGGAAGTTACGGTCGGGACTGGTGCTCAGTTTTTGGTTCTGACCGTGGGAGGTGGGGCATGAGCTTGCTTCTCTGGTATCGCAGCCTCGATCGAGCAGCCAACAACACACTGGCCGATTCCAGTGGGCAAGGATTGGATTCTGTATTGTCGGCCAATGCTTCGACCCTCTGGTCGCCACAAAGTTTTGGAGGCAGCGAAAACTACGGCGGATCAAAGCGAGCAAAGACCGCGTATTCTGCGGCGATCTATCCGGGGAATGCGTTTACGCTTGCGTGGTGGATGAATCTGGCAACGGCGACTGGGTACGCCTCGAACGCCTACATTATCGGCCAGTTCGATTACGCGGCCAACAAACGACAGTGGGCGATCGGAATCAACTCTGGAGCATCGCCGCTTTATCGAGTCTACGTCAGTTCGGATGGCAGCAGCACAAATCTCGCCAATCATTCGCTAGGCGTTGTGCCGACTACTGGCTCGCAACATATCGCCGTGACATGCAACAACGTAACGAAAGCGTGGGCCCTGTACATCAACGGAGCGCTCGCCGGGTCAGCCACGGCAACCTATTCGTACCAGGATTTGGGTTCGTTCCTTACGATCGGCGGCCTTGATGCCTCCAATTACGTGAACGCGGCAATTGGCGACGTGCGGATCTACAACACGATTCTGGCGGCGCACGAGATCAAATCGTTCTGTGCCGGAGGGCGCGCGAGCGGACAGCCGTACCCGTGGCAGTTTCAGCGTGGTCAACACGGAACAATGATGGGGGCTTTGGCAACATGAGCGCGAATATCACATCAGCGTATACGATCTACTCCGCGACCACTGGTGCTGGTTCTTGGGAGGTGCAATGTTCAATCTCGGGTCTCACAACTGCCGTCGGAACGCTCACCTGGAAATGCACGGTTGGCGGCAACACACGAGAAGGAGCGTCGATCGTCAAAACGAAAGATGCCGGCGAGACTACGGCGGACGAGATCATTCGATTCGTCTCATCTGCCGGACAAGCCGTTGTCGTCACGGTTGTATCGAGCAACGCGGCAGATACCGCTGTCACCGTGAATGTGCCAATTGCGCTGTCGCAGTCACAGGTCTCCTTTGATCTTGCTCTGCAAGTGGCCGACGCATGTTCGCCGCGAAACCGCCTGAGCACGTTTTTACCGTGGAGCCAAAACCCCATCGTGATTCCGCTGACTGGCACGCAGGAGGGTCACGTCCACCCGCAGGTGTTTTTCTCAGTAGATGGCGGCTACTGCTTCAAGATGTACGCCACGCCGTACCCGCTGGAAGCCGACGAATGCCCGTGGCTCTACCGAAGCGCCGATTTACTCTCCGGCTGGACTGCAACGGGAATCACCAATCCACTCGTGACTCTCGGGGCCGAGGGAGCATGGAACGAAAACTATAACGCCGATCCGTGCGTGGTCTACTCGTCAACACATTCCAAGTGGTTCATGTTTTGGATGGGGTATTCTTCGTCCGCGCAAGATGCCGCGATCGGAATGGCCTATTCCTCCGACGGGAAAACGTGGACGCAGTACGCCGGGACCGCAGTCAACGGGAATGCGCAGCCGGTAATTCTCAGCGGCGGTGACTCCGATGGCAGGGCATGGGAGTCAGGAACCAACGGATCGCTCGTGGTTCACCCTGCCTGCATCGAGGCTGGCGGCACGTTCTATCTGTATTACTCCGACAGCGTGAACGGCAACAACCGAGGAAGCATTGGGTTGGCCACGTTCACCTGGAACAACAGCACGAACGACGTCGAGAGCTTCGCCCGCCATTCGACATCGCCGATACTCACGCTGACTGCCGACAGCGAATGCCTGTCGGGGTGCGGTCACCTGGACATTTCGTACTATGGAGGCAAATACTACCTGTTGGCAGTTAGGCAACGCAGCGGACGCAATACCACACTGACCTCGATGTCAGTCGATTCGGTGCTGAACCTCTGGGAGATTACGTCGCTGACGGACACCACAACGTGGACCGATCTTGGTCCGGTGATTTGCCCGCCGGTGTTGTCTGTTTCCGGTAGTGTTCCGCTCAAAACAATCTACAAAGGCGGGTTTATTACCGAGCCTAATCACACGATTACGATGATCGATGGTCGCCCGACGATGGTGTACAGCGCATACAGGGCCGACACAAACAAGCCGTGCCTGTGCGTTGCATTTGGCGTCGGGCGATTCGGCAGCCCCATCCCCACAGCTGCTGAGAATGCGGCGGCAGTGCGAGCAACGCCGATCGACGCGAACGTCACACAGGCGCTCGGCGTTGCGATACAGCTGGTTGACGCCGGCGACATCTCCGCCGCCGTGGACGCGTCGGCGACGGGGGTGAAGGTAACGGCCATCGACACGCTCACAAAGGAAGGCGGGGCGGGGGATCTGACAGAGATGGCGACGAACGGGGCCGTCACCCGGGCGGTGCTCTCGGGCGTCACGGCGATCACGGACAACGGAGATGGGACGTCATCGATCGCCTACAAGGCCGCCGACGGGCTGACTACGGTCGTTACCGTGACCTGCTCGAACACGGTCAAAGGAAGTCGGACAGCGAGCGTGGAGGCATAGCGTTATGGACGAAATTAGCAACCCGAAAAAACGCGCCTTCCTCGCTGCCTACCGAACCATTGGCATGGTGCGTAAGGCATCCGAAGCGGCGGAGATTGCATGCCAGAGCCATTACAACTGGCTCAAGGAAGAAGGCCCCGACGGCGACTTGTACCGCAGGGTGTTTGCCGAGGCGCACGACGAAGCCATTGCGACAATGGAGGACGAGGCGATCCGCCGGGCAGTGCATGGCGTTGACAAGCCGGTGTACCAGGGCAAGGAGTTGGTTGGGCACGTGCGAGAATACTCGGACGTCTTACTGATCTTCTTGCTCAAGGGCGCACGACCTGAGAAGTACCGGGAGAGGTATCAGGTCGACAGCAACATCAAGACGGACAGCACGGCCCCCGTCAAGGTCGAGATTCAAGGAGACTGGTATGGCAACGCGAACCGTCTATCTGCCGCGGGCGTTGCCGCACCAACTGCCGGTCTTACTCTCGCCAGCCCGTCAGAAGCTGGTGGTCTGCGGCCGGCGGTGGGGCAAGACGGCAACGGGTCTAATGGCAACGGTCATGGGACACGGCCCTGATCGAACGGCAATGGCCGGAGCCATTGATGGAGCTACGATATGGTGGGTGCCTCCGACGTTCACGATTGCAAGCATCATCTGGCGGCAACTCAAACGAGCGACCAAAGACGCATGGATCGACAAGAGCGAGACCGAGCATCGAATCGAATTACCTGGCGGCGGCAGCATCAAGGTCTGTTCGGCCGACAACCCGGACAGTCTGCGTGGCGAAGGGCTCGACGGCCTGGTGATGGACGAGGCAGCGTTCATCGACAAGGACGCGTGGACGGCCAGCCTGCGGCCGGCGCTCGCCGACAAGCAGGGTTGGTGTATCAAGCTGACCACCCCGAATGGGTATAACTGGATTAAAGAGGAGTTCGACGCGGCGCCGGGTCGGAGCGGGTGGGAAGCTTGGCAGCAGCCATCGAGCGACAACCCGCTAATCTCAGAGGAGGAATTACGCGAGGCGGAACTGGATATGGGGCCAAGGGCGTTTGCTCAGGAGCACCTAGCCCAGTTTTGCGACACGGCTAATGCAGAGTTCCCAGGGGAGTACTTCAGGGAATCCTTGTGGTTCGATGAATGGCCGCCATTGGACGAGTTTGCCTTTCGTGTGATGGCTTTGGATCCAAGCAAGGGAAAGACTGATAGATCAGATTACTCTGCATTTGTACTTGCGGGGGTCGCGCGCAGTGGGACCATATTTATGGATGCTGACCTCTCACGTAGGGATGTGCGTCAGATCGTTCGGGACGGCGTGGCCCTGGCCCGTGGGTTCGAACCTCATGCGGTCGGGGTGGAAAGCAACCAGTTCCAGGAAGTCTTGGCCGACAACTTTGCGGAGGCGGCTCGCGAGTCTGGCTACATGCTCCCGATACACCTGTTCGATAACAGGCTAAACAAGATCACGCGAATCAGGGCGACGCTGACGCCGTTCCTGTCTCGCGGCGAGCTTCGTTTCCGGCGGTCACGCGGTGGGCGGCTGTTGGTCCAGCAGTTGCGGGACTTTCCTTGCGGCGACCACGACGACGGTCCGGACGCGGCGGAGATGGCCATCCGGTTGCTGAAGCAGTTGTACATTCAGGGCGGTACGGAAGTAGCCTCCGAAGAAATCGGATTCGAGCCGGTGTTTTTACCTTGACTTAGTGCTGGGAGTTGCTAGGTTAATATGCACATACGGGGGCCGTGCGACTTGTCGCCGGCCGCTGACGGCTGAATCCGGTTAGCTCCCGGAGAGAAGCCCTAACCTTCGCTGCCTGTTAAGGGGGTCGCGCGAGAAGTCGCACGGCCCCCTTACTCTTTCAGGCAGCATGGCAAAAAACAAAAAGCCTCTGACGCGATCCATGCCCGGGCGAGTCATCGTCGAGGCGTTTGGTGATCTCGTAGATCCGCAGGAGCATCTTCGCGACGAGCCCGGCTCGATCTATACCTCGCTGTACTCGGACCGCGAGGGCGGCCGGCTTGGGGCCACGATTCGCAACGAGCAGGATCTGACCACGATCCGCGGCGCCGCCCGTGCGATCTGTGACGTGTCAGTCCACGCCAAATGTGCCTTGAACAACCTGGCTAACTACTGCATCAGCAGTGGGATCACCTACGACGTTCGGGATCGTAGCGACGGGCCGCGCCCGGCCGACTATCAGAAGTCCGAGACGGCCAAGGTAGCCCACTCCATCGTTGCCGAGTTCCTTGAGCGGACCGGCTGGGGGTCGTCTGCGAAGCGCAAGCGATACCTCAAACGCAAGCACCGCGATGGCGAGCTGTTCGCCCGCCTGACCGCATCCAATGGCGTATGTGATGTGCGGATCCTGGAGCCGGCCCTCATCACCCAGCCGCTCAGCACGGCCGAGGAGTGGTTGTTTGGTATCCAGACCGAGCCGGACGACGTCGAGACGATTCTGAATTACCACGTCCAGTGGAGCCCGAAAACGTCGGACGACGTCGCCCATGACCGCATGTGTCACTGGAAGATCAATGTCGACGACAACGTGAAGCGCGGCCTGTCGGACTTCTACCCGGTCGAGTTGTACCTGAGTCGTGCTTCGAAGCTGTTGCGCAACACGGCCGGCGGGGCCGCAGTTCTGGCTGCTATCGCGGCGATCATCGAACACCCAACGGGCACAACGCAGGGGGCCGTCGAGAGCTTCCGAGCAGGCGGCAACTACACACAGCGGACCGAGTCGACGCCCAAGGGAGGCCGGCAGCAGTACATCCAGCGGTACAACGAGGCTTCTTTCGTCCACGTGCCGCAGGGCCAAAAGTACGCGGGAAGCCCGCTTGGCACGGCCGGCGTTGGCGACGCAATGGTCGTTATCGAGCAGGCGGTCTTACGGGCCGTGGCGTGCAACTGGTCGATGCCTGAGTACATGATCTCGGGCGATGCATCGAACAACAACTACGCCTCCATCCTAGAGGCTGGGACGCCGTTCACGCTGTTCGTCGAGTCGATCCAGGCGGACATTGCCGACGAGGATCGTGACCTTCTGTGGAAGGTGCTGCGGATCGCCTACGACGCTGGCCGGCTCAAGGGATTCGGATCGTGGGAGGACACCAAGGCCAACCTCGAAATCAACATCGAGGCCCCGCAGGTGACGAAGAACACGAAGCCCGAAGAGACGACCCGGCGCAAGACTCTCCGCGACGAGGGCGTGATGAGCCTTCGCACATGGGTGGCGCAAGAGGGCCTCGATTACGAGCAGGAGGTGGCGAACGGGGCGGCGAAGGTTGTGCAACAAGGATCCGCAACGGCCACCACGGACGCGCCGCCAACTGAACAGTCCACGCTAGCGGCATCCGGCGAGGCCGGCATCCAGACAGAGCTTTCGCTCAACGGCGCCCAAGTCACTGCGGCGGTCGAGTTGCTCGCCCAGATGGCGGCCGGCACACTGGCCCCAGAGGCGGCGCTTGAGCTACTTGTCGGCGTCGGAATCGAGCGAACACGCGCGGCCTCCATGATTGCGGCGCAAGCCAAGGTCGAAAAGGTCGCCGTTCCTGTCGTCCCTCAGAACCGCCTATCCGAGGCCGTGGCGACGTTGTGGGGCCGATACCCAGGTACGATCTGCGGAGGCCCCCATGCCTGACCTACCCAACAGAACCGAACGCGAGCGTCAACTGGCTGCGGCTCTGCTCCTGCTGTTCCAACAGCACGGGCGGGCGATCCAGGAAGTCTGGCCGTCGGCACCCAACTGGTCGCGCATGGAGCAGGACACCCACGCCGTGCTGGCCTCGGTGCTTGCCGGCACGTTCGCCGACGCGGGCAATGAAGTGTATCCAGAAGGGTACATAGGCCGATGGGGCCAAGCTTGGGCCGACGGCTATGCGGCCGTACTGGCAGGGGAGATTGTAGCGACGACCCGCGAGGACGTGGCCAGCGTGTCCGGTACGTCGCGGGCGGAGGAAGCTGCGGCACTCGCCGCCGTCATCGCCGCGCTGGCTATGCGGGCGGAAAACATCGCCGTGACTGAGACCACCCGGGCCATCACCTCCGGAGAGCGAATCGCCGTCGAGCAGTACGAGATGAGCACAGGCAACCGTCTACGGCCGATCTGGCAAACGGAGCACGACGCCAAGACATGTGCCGTCTGTCGTCCATTGGATGGTACGGGCGAAGAGGTATTCGGCCGCGTCTCGCCGACCGGTCCGCCGGTCCATCCTCGCTGCCGCTGTTACCTCGATTGGGAGGTAATCGCCGCATGAAGTTCCTCTCCGCGGAAGTCTACGATCGATTGGTAGGAGCCTGAACATGCCGGAACAAGACTGGGGTCCCGTGGTGCAACTGTGGGAGATTTGCTCGCCGAAGGCGTTGTCTTTCGACACGGAGGCCGGCGTCATCAAGGGCGTGCGTATCCTCGGGCGTCAGAGCCTCAATGGTCGCGAGTACACGCCGGAGGCGATCACGAATGCCATGTCCCTATACGAGGGTCGGCCGGTCAACCTCGATCATCCCGACCGCTCGCGTCCGACCTCGGAACGATCCGTCAAGGACCGTTTCGGCTGGCTGGTCAACGTCCACCAGGCCAACGACGGTTTGGAAGGCGACCTGCACTACCTGAAGAGCCATCCGCAGTCGGCGCAGATCGTCGAGGCGGCGCAACGCAATCCGGCGATGATCGGCCTGAGTCACAACGCCGACGGGCGCACGTCGCGCCGCAACGGAAAGACGCTCGTTGAGGAAATCATCGGGGTTCGATCGGTCGACTTGGTCGCCGACCCCGCTACAACCAAGTCCCTTTTTGAGTCACTGGAGCAACCCATGCCCGACATGACCCCGCCGGACGCGCCGGCCCCCGAACCCGCTGCCCCGAACATGACCGACGTCATCCTCTCCAAGGTCCGCGAGATCCTGGACGGCGACGGCGACTCGGCCACCAAGGCCAAGTCCATCGGCACGTTCGTCAAGGAGATCCTCAAGGTCGAGGAGAAGATGGACGCGAAGCCCGAAGACAAGCCGGCCGCAGAAGGCGACAAGCCCGAGGACAAGCCGACCCAGGAGAGCGTCGACCAGCTCAAGGCGACCGTCGTGGCGTACCGATTGCTCGAGGCGGCGAACGTCGAGGCCATCGAGGTTCGCGTTAAGGCCGTTGCGGCCTCGCCCGAGGCGGACCGCCAGTCGCTCATCGAGTCGTGGCCGAAACGATCGACCGCCGAGAAGGCCCGCAGCACGGGCCCGATCACCGAATCCCATACCGGCGACTGGAAGCCGCCGGCGAACTCCAAGGAAGTTGCCGCACGTTTGCGGAAGCGATAACCACACCCACCGGGCAACCGGGACACAAAGACGCGAGGAAACGTCCAATGGTACATCCAGAATCCAGAATCCCTGACATCTTTCTAGGGCAACCGCTCTACGGCCGCGAGGTCGATTGCGGCGCTGCCACGGCTGCGACCGTAGGCGGGAGCGCTGGAAAGCTGACCTACAGCTACGCACGTTACGGCGGCAGCAGCCTGCCGCACGTGTTTAACATGCTGTGGACAGGGGCTCTCAGCAATCCGCAGTTCAAGTATTTCGCCATGTTGCATGGCGACATCGAGCCGGAGACCGGATGGCTCGACGTGCTCTATGACGAGATGAAGCGGACCGGCGCGACCGTGGTCAGCGTCAGCAACGCGATCAAGGACGATAAGGGCGTGACGTCGACGGCCGTCGGCAGCCCGACGGACCTGTATGACTACCGCCGGATCACGACCACCGAGCAGCTGCGATTGCCGCAGACGTTCGGTGTCGAAGAGGTTGCGGCCTCCGGCATCTGGTCGCCGGATCGGACGGACGGGAAATGTCTGTTGGTCAACACGGGCTGCTGGCTCGCTGACCTGACGTGGCCGCACTGGAAGACCGTCGATGAAAACGGATACCTGAAGTTCCGTTTCGAGCAATTCCACCGCGTCCAGGTGTGGCCGGACGGGCACTACAATTGCGAGTTCGCGCCGGAAGACTGGCTAATGTCCCGATACGTCCACAACAACGGCGGCAAGGTCGTGGCAACGCGGGCCGTCAAAACGATCCACGTCGGGACAAGGGTCTTCCCCAACTACATCGCGTGGGGCCCGGAGACGGACGAAGAGATCGACCGGTTCCAGGCCACGAAGCGCGCGGCGTTTGCGCCGAAACAGGAGGCACCCGATGCAGGCTGAAGTCCACGAACACGGATACTGGCTCGGAGCGGATCGACTCCCGCACAAGCACGATGCGGAGTTCGCGAAGGCTCTCTGCACGTTCCTTGCCGGCCAGACCGTGGTGGATTTCGGCTGTGGGCTCGGAGATTATGTCAAGGCGTTACGTGCTGCGGGCATCGACGCCGACGGCTACGACGGCAACCCGGCGACGGGCATCCTGACGGATGGCGTTTGCCAGACGCTCGACATCACGGCGCCGGTGGACCTCAACCGGCAGTGGGACTGGGTGCTGTGTCTGGAGGTGATGGAACACATTCCGGCCGAGCACGAAGCGGCGGCGCTCGATTGCCTCGATCGTCACTGCTGCAAGGGGATCGTTTTGAGTTGGGCCGTGCCCGGTCAGGGCGGCCTTGGACATTTCAACATGCAGCCGGAGTCCTACGTCATAGGCCGGATGGCTGCGCTCGGTTATCGAGTCAACATGGAATCGAGCAGGCTACTGCGAGAGGCGGCCACGCTCGATTGGTTCAAGAATAACACTCTCGTTTTTGAAAAGGAGATTGGAGAATGCGTACACTGAACTCGCCCGCATTTCTGGTGAACCAGGAATTGCAATACGGGCAGTGGTGGGATTTCACGAATCAGCCGGAACGGCAGACGTTCACAGGCTGGGTCACGGCACACGCCGACGCCGGTGGTGACACCGTAGCGACGCCGATCTTTCTGACCGGTGCCCGCGCTGTCATTATCACGGATGCGTTTGCCGCTGTGAGCGTCAACAGTGCTGGCCTTGCCGCGGGCGATACCAGCGCTTGGGCTCTGGCCTCGCTGGCCGGTGTGGCCATCGCGACCAAGACGCACACAGCCAACGTCGTCGTTGCGACCTCCTACAACATGGGAGCGATCACGGCGGGCTACCTGGCGGCCAATACGGGCGTCACGCTGGCGATCACGAACGGCACGAATGCCGACCTCAACTCGGCCGTGGTGACCGTGACCGTCGGATACGTTCCGGCGGACTCGTTCATGGGCGGCTTGAAGGTCGTCGCGCCCGACGGCGGCGGTGTGACCGTCTCGGATGGTGCCAAGGGCATTCTGACCATCACCCCGTCCGATGCGTCGGCCGGTGACAATGACGAGATTTACCTCGCCACCGATACGGAGGTCATCAAGTTCGCCTCCGGCAAGTCGTTCATGGGCGAGGCCAATATCCAGTTCACTTCGGCCAACACGACCAACGTCTGCTTCGGCTTTGCCAACGCAGTCGCTGCCGACCTGATGGTCGACGATGGGGCGGGTCCGAAGGCCACCGGCGATTACGTCCTGATCTGGACGATCGACGGCGGCACGCAGTGGTACTGCGGCGTGAACAGCGCGAACACGGAGACGCCGACGGCGTTCACGCTCGGCAGCCCGTTGACCACGGCCGGAAGCTCCAGCTACCAGAAGCTGACCGTCGCGTGCGAGTGCCTGAGCAGCACGCGGGCCAAGGCGACGTTCAAGGTGGACGGCGTCACGGTCGGCGAGGTGGACTTCATCTACAGCTCGGCGACCGAAATGCAGATGGTCCTCGGAGCGAAAAACGGAACCACGACGGCGGTATCGCTGTTGTGTGATTACATCGGATACGAGTCTGTCCGATAGCGGAAAAAAGAGCCGCCCGCTCGATTGGCGTCGAGCGGGTCGGCCGACATACCACGGGCAAGCGTGCCCAATGGACTGCCTCACAACGGCCATTGTAGCACGCGAGCCCCTTACCAAACAACCAGTAAGGGAGAAGCGAGAAATGGCAGGAAAACTGAACCGCAAAGAACTGCGGCAGATGGTCAAGAACATGAAGCCCGGCGAGGTCATTTCGACCTTGACTGAGGCTTTGCAGACCAAGGAGATTCGTCCCGAAGAGTTCTCGTTACGGGAGCTTTTCGAGGAAACCGTTCCCGACGGCAAGGAGGCCGTCGAGATGTTCAACCCGGCCGGCGGCGGCTGCGTCCAGGTCATGGAGGCCGTCGACAGCGCGCTGTTCAAGGCGATCAGCGGGCAGATCATCTACACGTCGATGCTAGAGGCGTACCAGTCGCCGGCGTTCATCGGCGACAAGCTGGCCCGGAACATCTCGACCAAGTTCGACGGCGAGCGCATCGCCGGGATCACGGCCATCGGAGACGTGGCCGAGTCCGTGAACGAAGGCCGCGAGTACCCGCGGGCGGGCGTCAGCGGGACGTTCGTTGAGACGCCGCAGACGACCAAGAAGGGTATGATCGTCGAGGTCACGAAGGAGGCCGTGTTCTTCGACAAGACCGGCCAACTGCTCGACCACGCCAACAAGGTTGGCGAGTGGCTCGGCGTCAACAAGGAGAAGCGGATCATCGACGCGGCCTTGGGCGTCACGTCGCTGTGGAACCCGGAAGGCAAGGGTGCGCTGAGCACCTACAGCAACTCGACCGGGTTGCACAGCTTCGACAATCTGTCCAACGCCGGCGCCTTGGCCGATTGGACGGACATCGACGCGGCCTTGCAGATCTTCGACGCGATCACGGACCCGTTCACGGGCGAGCCGATCATCATCGAAGCGAATCAGTTGCTCATCGCGAAAGCGTACGCGCCAGTGGCTCGGTACGTGCTCAACGCGACGCAGATCGCGCTCGACCCGAACGCGAACAGCGGCACGTCGCAGTACCTCCAGTACTTCCCGCCGTCCACGGTGATTCCCGGTTCGTATGAGATTCTCACGAATCAGTGGGTCACGGCCCGCATGACTGCCGCGAGCATCAACACGCAGACGTGGTATCTCGGTCAGTTCCACAAGGCGTTTGCCTACATGGAGAACTGGCCGCTGACCGTCGTCCAGGACGCCGGTGGCGAGCGGACGTTCACGGCTGACATTGTCGCCCGCTACAAAGCGAGCGAGCGCGGCACCGTGGCGGCTCTCGATCCTCGGTACGCGCTGCTGACCGCGCCGTCGTAGTGCTCTTTGTGTCCCGGTGCTCGGGCCGTTGGGCGTTTTCCTCGGCGCCCGCGGCCCGGCCCGGTTCACTTTCTCCGTGAGGTTCGATCATGGCCTATTCCAATTCGACTGTTCTTGAGAAGTTGCAGGCCCGCCGGGACGCGATTCTTGACGAGCTTGCGGCCATGACATCGGCATCGGCAGGAGGCAAGCCGGACAGCACGCAGGGCGGTATACAGCACGTTGCCTACAAAAAGAGCCTGTACGAGGAACTGGAGATGATCACGAAGCAACTCGCGACATCGTTCAACGATCCATTTGAGGTCGTGGTGGAGGGCTGCACGTGACCGTCGCGTCGACCATTGCCACCGACTATCAGCACATCGACGGCATTGAGGCCGTGACGTTCACCGATACGTCGGGCAACGCGACGACTGGCGTCTATGCGTTTCGCAGTGGGCTGAGCTATCGCGAAACGGTGATGGCGGCCGGAGGAGCGTATCAGCCGACGGACATCGTGTTTGAGCTGTGGTCGGCAACGCTCGGAGGCGAGATTCCAACCGAGGGCGCGACGATCACAGACAGCGGCAGTATTGTCTATACGATCCGATCGGCCGTGGAAACGGCAATCGGTTCGACCTCGATCAAGTGGCGGTGTGTTTGCGTCAAGCAGGTGGCCTAATGGCGGAAGAACTCAAGGAATTCGTCGAGTCCGTTCGTCGTATCGCTACGACGGTCGGGGACGATCTGGAAAAGCCCGTTCGGGCTTGCGTGCCGATTCTCCGCGCCGCGGTCGATCTCAATTTCGCCAATCGAACAACGCCCGACCGCGGCACGTGGCCGGCACGAAAAGACCCAGGCCCGACGCATCCATTGTTGGTGCTCAGTGGCGCCTTGCGAGCAGCGGCGACCCAGGAGGGCGCGCCGGGCCACGTCGAGCGGATGGTGGGCAACAACGAGGTCGAGTATGGCCTCAACACGGGGACCGATCTTGGCGGCATCCCAGGGGCAGGCCGCCACAACTTCGGCGACGATCCGCCCGGCATCCGCCAGCGCGAGTACCTCGGGGCCAACGAGGATCACGTCGACGCGATGGCCGAAGAGTTCGCCGACTGGCTGCTACAGGAGGTGTCTTGATGTGGACAGATACCTACTTTTTCGGCGTGAGCGGAATCGGAACTATCCCGACGGCGGTGTGGGCCGACGATGGCGACGGGACGGGCGGCGTGGTGACGATTGCCAACGCCGCGTCAGGCTCGACCAACACGGTCTACCTACAGGCGTTTGCCGGAGAACTGGGAACCGACACATGGACGAGCTACGGTAGCCGGACCGGCAACGGGACCGTTAGCGTGACGGCAGCGGCTGGGCACTACATGCTTCAGGTTATCAGCGTGCTCGGTAGTGATTCTCTGCCCTCGGTTGTGCATTACATCGTTGTTACGTCCTCTACGGAGTCGGTACAGCACCAATGCATGAATGCGATTCAGGCGAGGATTGCAGCAATCGGATTATCGGAAATCCTTAGTGCCAGGATTGTCGTCCGCGAGGTGCCGACCAAACAGGACCTATTGCTTCCGTGCGTCGTCATCGCGCCGCAGAAGCCGACCGTCGCGGGGATCACGAACGCGAGCGACGATTACACCTACGGAATCTACGTGGCAATCTTCGCGGCCGACAACAGGGCTCTGACCGCAAACACGTCGAAGTACGCGAAGTGGATGCAACAGATCACGCGGGCGTTTCAGAATCAGCGTCTTTCGGCCATCGCTGAATCGGTCATCTGCACGGTCGAGCCGATGCAAACGATCCCGTTCGGTGATTGGGCCAACAACATATTCGCAGGCGGCGTTATTGTGCGCTGCCGTTGCCGCGAGGGGCGCGGCCTAACTTAGGAGCACACGACATGACTACTGCTATTCTCGGGTCGCAAACCAAACTTTCGATCAATGGAACGGTCTACGAGTTTCAATCGTGTGGCATTGACAAGCTCGGCTCGCCGGTCATCTTCCGCGACGGAATCACGGGCACGATCGACACGGCATCGACCGACGCGAGAAACGGACCGTGCCACGTTGGCGGACCCGTCTCTCTCCAGCCGTCGTGCGCGCAGATTCTCGCGCTGTCCACGCTGGCGGTTGCGGCGGCAAATGGCACGTTGACCGAGTTCGACATGGTTGTCGATCGCGGCTACAACGTCATCACCTACGAAGACTGCAAGGTGAACTCGCTTACTCTGCGCGGAGGACAGGGTGGAATATTCGACCTGTCGCTGGACATCATCGGCAAGACAGCGAACACGACGGGGACTGTTGCCGCGGCGACGATCACGGCGCCGGCCATCTTTGCTGACTGCGTATTGACGCTCGGCAACGCGGCCTATGAGGTGATGTCGATCGACATGGCCGTCAACAACGGGTTGCGGTCCGATCGGTACGCAAACAGTCTGGCTCTGACAGACATTCCAATGGGGGGCAAGAGGTCGGTCACGCTTCAAACGGTCCACGCGCACACGGGCACGATTTCCAACACGCTGTGGAACACGACGGCGACGGCATTGTCGGCCACGAACTCGCTGACGATCAACGACGGGACTTCGGCCGTCACGTTCACATTTGGGGCCCTGACAGCCCCGCGTACTGATCCGCCGATCGACCAAGGCGAGGTGCTTTTGACCAAGAACTGGATTGCCACCAAGACGGCGGCCGCGGCGGCAATCGCCGTTGCGTGATTTTCGATTTGACACAAAGACACAAGGAGAGTACCGAGATGGCACGACACGGAAACATGATCCCCGGCAAGGCGTACACAGAGCCGGGCTACATCGCTGCGGAACAAGGTCTGTACGACGATCCGCTCCGGTTCACGTTCTCGCCGTTGATCCCCGAGGAACGCGGCGAGCACCTGGACAAGGTCGACGCGGTCAACGGGACCGGGAAGAAACAACAGGTCTATGCGGCCCTGATCGCCGAGCGGCTCAAGACGTGGAGCCTGGTCGACGGGCACGGGGACGCCGTGGAACTTCGACCTGCGAACATCCTTCGGCTGAAACCGGCGTTGTTCTCGCGACTCTACGCGATCGTGCTGGGTGTCCAGGCGTCGGACCTGGACCCGCAGTGGGAGCCGGAGAAGAAGCAGGCGAGCACGGAGGTCGAATACGAGTCAGCTCTGGACGGCGAGCCGATCGGCAACACGGCCCAGGAGACCCTCGAAAAAAACTAAGAGAGGGGATGCGGCTCCTGCTGGCGCATCCCTGGATAGCCGGGCTCGATTGCTGGGAGTGCCGGCGGTGGATGGTTGATATTCAGAGGCAGGTGTGGATCCGGAGTCACGGCGAGCGGGTGCGTCGGCCGCAGGGCACGCCCACGCCGTGCTGGCAGTGCCCTAAGTGTGCCGGGGCGGAGGTTAAGGATTCATGGGTCGGACAGCGTCGAACGCTCACACGGGCCAATCTGGAGGCCATACGGGCGTTCTATGAGCATCGACCGCCCGCCGACGGTGCAACGAGGCGGCTGTACGGTGTGATTAGGTGGGTCGTGGCGGAGCACGCGAGGGGTCAGCGGTCGATGATGATCGACCTGCTAGGTTTGGCATCAAGGGCGAAATAGGATGGGCAACACCGCAACCAGAGATGTGATTATTCGACTCCGCGGCGAGCTCGACCCGTCGCTGCGTTCCGTCTTCCGCGACGTCGAGAAGATGGCCACGGCTGCGCATAAGGAGCGGGTGGCGTCGGCCAAGAACACCCAGGCGGCGGAAGACAAGGCCCGCAAGGAGTCGGCACGGGCAGACGAGAAGGAAATCAAGGACTCGATCAAGCGGGCCAAGGATCGTGAAAAGGCCATCGAGCAATCTTATAAAGCCCATACGCGAGCGGCGGAGCAGGCGGCCCGGGCGCAAGCTTCGGCTGCCAGGGACATGGCCCGCGCCGACGAGAGGGCCCGCAAGGAGTCCGCCCGGGCGGACGAACGAGAGACTAAGGAATCGGTCAAGCGGGCGAAGGACAGAGAGAAGGCGATCGAGCAGAGTTACAAGGCCCAAACCAGAGCGGCTGAGCAGGCAGCAAAGGCCCAGGCATCGGCCGAAGATAAAGCCCACAAGGAGTCGGTCCGATCGGCTGAGCAGGCAGCAAAGGCCCAGGCATCGGCGGCACGGACCGCGGCCCGCGAGCAATCGGCGATCCTGTCGAAGCAAGAGACCGCATACCGCAAGGTCGCATCGTCTCAGCAGCAACTCGCCGAAGCGACGAAGATGACGATGAGCGGCTTGATGTCGCTCGGCCGCGGGTTCGCCATGATCGGACTGGTGGGCGAGAAAGACACGAAGAAGCTCCTGGAGGGGCTCATCAAGATCCAGGCTGCGTTCGACCTTCTTCGCGGCGGGATCGACGTCGTGATGGGCCTGACCCGGGCCTATCGTGCGTACCAGGCGGCGGTCACCGCGGCCGCGGCGGCCCAAGCCACGCTGACCGCTGCCCAAGCTGTCGGCGGTGCAGCGGCGGCTGGTGGAGCTGGGGCGGGTATCGGAAAGGCACTCGGGGCCGGCGCCGTGGGCGGACTGGCGGCGAAGGGGATTGGGGCAGTCGCCGGACTTGGCACCGCCGGTCTGACGGCAGGCGCGGGGGCTGTGGTCGGCGGCGGATCCGCCATTCTGTCCGCAGGACTTACAGCCCGCGAGGCGTTCACGCACGGCATCGGCAAAGGCGCAACGCCGGGATCCGCTGTGGATACGGTCGGCTCGGCTTGGTGGAACCCGTTCGCTCGTATTCTGCAAAACGAAAACTGGACCGGCACGAAGGGTAACTCGCCCACTGCTCAGCTTGCAGCATCGCAGGAGGCACTTTCACAGCAGGCGTCCGCGCAGTCCAACCGCGCCCGAATCGACGCACTCGATCAATCCAACTTCGGCGTCGACGTGGCCCGCCAGCAGATGGGCATCGATCAGAGCAATGAGGCGTTCGCCCGTGGGCCGCGTGACCTCTCGGCCTACACCAACCGGCGGCAGTCGGCCCAGAAGGGCATGGCCGATGCGTCGAAAGCCGCGGCCGAAATGCGGGCGACGAACCCGAACGTCTCGACGGATCAGATCGAGCTGAGTGCCAGGAAGCAACTCATCGACACGTACCAGGACGAGGCCAACAAGGTCCGGGAGTTGAACCGGGAGAAGATCCAAGGCCACAAGCAGATTCTTTCCGACCTGACCGCTGAAGCCACGGCTCGCCGGCAGATGGTCAAGCAACTGGAGGATGAAAAGAAGTCGGCCGAAGAGCGGTTCGGATCGCTTGACGCTGGGAAGCAGCAGCGGCTATTGGAACTTGGAAGAAGGTTCAAGGCAGGACAAGATATTGGAACCGCAGGCGAGGCGGAAATGGAGCAATTCGTCCCAGCCAAAAGCAAGATGGCCGAAGAGCTATCAAAGCGGCGAAGAGCTAGGACTGGCACCACGTCTTTTGAGCCGATTTACGGAACCGAACACAACGCCTTAGCGGATGAACAGAGGAAGGGTATCACCACGATTCGTGCCCAGATTAAGGACACGCGAACCATTATCGGAAAACTCGAATGGGATGACGCAAACCTAGAACGCGAACTGGAAAAGCAACTTGTTCCACTGTTTAAGAAGCAGTGGGAAGATACCAAACAGATGAACAAAGAAACCATCGACCGTTCGTTCGCCAAGGCCATGCTTGAAATAAACTCGGGGCCCGCACAATGACAATAGCCTGGAAATACGGATCGTACCAGCACGACGAGGGCGAGTGTCAGGTCTCGATTCAGCGGACCAACACGCACTCAGACGCCGGTGTGCGAAATAAGATTGTCGATAAATACGTAGTAACGGGCCGGATTCACGGAACAAGCGCCAGCGATCTAAGCAACAAGATTCGCGCGATGCAGAACGCCTACGCCCACGATGGCAAGGACTTCGGCCTGGTCGGAACGGCGCACATTGTTTCGGCTAGAGACGCGATCATTCGCGTGGCAGAGGGGCCGTCATTCCCCGAAGGGGCCGGCGGCCAATACACGACCTACCGCGATTTCACTGTCACGATCGAGGCCATTCAGCAGTCGCAAACTGCGGGCAAGAGCAGCCGGACCTACTCCGAGACGATCACGGTCTCCGGCGGCGGGCCTCGGTACGTGTTCATTGAGGTGTTAAATGGACCGCCTCAAAAGCAAATGCCAGTGAGTCAGACGGTCTGCATCGTCACGCAAGAGGGTCAAGCAACGTCGCCTTCGTCGCATCCCTCCCCGGCATCTCAGCTCTACCCGGGCGCGATCATGGAAGCGCCGGTCATTCGCAAGAACCGCGTGCAGCTCATTAACGGCGTACCGAGCGAGCCTTATACGACGTCGTGGTCCTATCGGTTCGGATCGCCGTCACGAGTCAACATTTAAGCGGAGATTCAGATAATGGCAACAGTAGTTTTTCGCGGCGACGCCAAGGAAGTCGCGCAGGTCTCGACCGCCACACCGGCCAACGTGGAAGTCAATGACGTGTTCACGCTGACGATCAATGGGAAAACGGTGTCGTTCACGGCGACCGCCAACACGGTGGCGAACGTGACGGCAGGACTCAACACCGCGTGGAACGCTTCGACCGAACCGGAGTTCTCTGAGATCACGGCCGTGGACTCGACAACGTGCGTAACGCTGACGGCGGACACGGCAGGGTATCCGTTTACCGTCACGGGATCAGCAACTGAGGGCGGAGTGGCGAACACACAAACGCTCGTAGTGGCGAATACCGTCGTTGCGAGCGGTCCTTCGTGCGTGTCCGTGGCGTCGAATTGGTCGGGCGGGAGCCTCCCCGCCAACGGAGATACGGTCGTATTCGAGTACGGCGACGTTGACGCCCTCTACGGACTCGATGCGCTCGCAGGTATCGTGGTCGACAAGATCGTCCACAGTAATTCTTTCACGGGCGACGTCGGCCTGCCGCGCGAAAACGCGAACGGCTATATCGAGTACCGAGAGCGGTATTTTAAGGTCGGATTCAACACGGCCGACCTTGGCTTGGGCGAAGGCGACGGAACCGGCCGCTTCATGCTTAACGCGGCGAACAGCGACGCGCCGGTCATCAACATCTACAACTCGGGCGCATCCGAAGAGACTGGCATTCCGGCCGTGCTTGTGACAGACACGGGAGCCAACAGCGTCGTCAACATCAACCGCGGCGACGTGGGAATTGCCTTCTTTGCGGGAGAGGTCGCGTCGGTCTCGGACCTCAACGTCGGCTACATTGACAACGTGACCGGAGACTCGACGGTTCGCTGCGGATCGGGCTGCACGCTGACGACGATCGACAAAAGCGGCGGCGACCTGGCCATCGAGACGAACGCAACCACGATCAATCAAGACGGCGGGACCACCGCCTTCCGCGGCGCGGCTACTCTGACGACGCTAAACCTGAACGGAGGAACGTTCTACGACGAATCGAGCGGGACAATCACGACGACAACAATCCTCGCCGATGCGATCTACGACAAGCGGCGTTCGATGGTTGGCAAAACGATGACCAACGTGAGCGTCTATAAGGGCGCGCAGTTCTACGACCCGATGGGCACCGTGACGTTGACGAACGGGGTCGACTTCCAGAAGTGCCGCTTGTCGGACGTGACGATCGTCCGACCGCCCCACCGAACCTGGACGGAGAGTGCCATCTGATGCACGGATCAGCGAGCTATCCCGGCGTGGTGAACGTGAAATCGGCGACCATGAACTGGACGCACGGGATCTCGCCGAGTCGTTGCACGATCGAGTTGACGCCGCAACCGGGCGGCGTGGCGCCGACGGGTACGCTCAAACTCATGTTTGGAAACATGTCGCTGTCATTTCCAAACTGCTGCGCCGATCACGGCTCTGCGGAGTTCACATCATCCGGAGAAATCTGGCAGTTGCAGATTCTCGACCGCCGCTACAAGTGGGCATGGGGCGAGATTTCGGGCAGCTACAATCTCCGCTGGTCGGACGGCACGCTCAACGAGGTGACGAAGCGAACGCCCCGCCAACTCGCAAAGCTCTGCCTCGACGCGATGGGCGAGAAAGGGGCGAACTGCAACGCCCTGCCGACCGACGGCAATCCGACCGTCGAGTGGTCGTACACGAATCCTGCCGACGCGCTGGCCGAACTGTGCGACCTCTACGGATGCTATGTGGTGCTGGGCCTCGATAATCGGGTTCGACTCTGCAAGATCGGGCAAGGCCAAAACCTACCGAACGGCGGCGTGATCTCCTACGGATGCGACGCGAACCCGCCGGAGAAGCCGGGGAAGCTCGGCATTGCGTGCGGACCGAACCGCTATCAAGTTGATTTTGACCTCGAAGCCGTTGGCCTCGATAACGACGGATCGGTCAAGCTCATCAACGATCTCTCCTACAAGCCGGCCGCAGGCTGGAATGTGACCGATTACCCCTACTACCTCGACGTATCGACGACCAAGGGCCGCGAGCTTGCGGTGGCGACCGTCTTCAAATGGTATCGAGTCAAAGAGCCGATCAGCGTACCGGGCTACGAAGGCACGGTATCGAGTCGATCACAGATCCTACCAATCATCGGTCAGCAGTGCATCACGTCCGAGCAAACGACGAGCGACGGCAAGAAGGTTTTGCAGGACCAAGACGGCCAGGTCTATGGCGTATGGTTCGCTCGATTCGACGTTGACACCAACTCCGTCGATGACCTGACGCCGATGGAACAGAACACGGTCAGCAATTCATTGTGTCGGCGATCGTGGTCTTTGGACGAGGCCCGCGGCATTGTCATGTTCGCCGAGCCGATCTATAAGAACACGGCAGCGGACGGGTCGGCCCATTCCTACGGCGAGCCGGAACTGAAGCTTCGAGCATCCTGCAACGTGCGGGACGCGACGACGCAGGCACCGGAGCGGTATACGGTCACGCGCAGCATCGGCAACAGGAACGATGCCACGCTGTACGTACAAAAGCCGGACATCGTTTGCCGGTGCATTCCAACCTATGGGGATAAGTTCAAGGTTAGCAGTCTGACCGACAACAGCAGCGACGTCGAAGTCGAGTGCAACTACTACCTCGACCAGCTTTCCGCGGACTATCAGACGGTCGAAGGAGCTTCGGTGCCATACGCCGGCATGATCCGGCAGGACCTCGACGGCGCCATTCGGCAGGTGACGTGGTCGATCAACGAATCTGGGACGATTACCACAATCAGCAGAAACACGGAGTCACGAACGCGAGGCACGCCCTACGTGCGCAGGCGGACGGCCGAGCGGGCGGCGGCCCAGCGGCGCACGGTTGGGTATGTCGCGGCAAAGGCCCTGTCGTCATGGGTCAATGCGCTGGGGAGGTTCGTCCGATGACTCCTTTCGATTTCCGCTATACCGTCCCGTTCCAGGCCGAGTCTGCCATTTCTGCCTACTCCGTGATGGAGAGCAACGGCACGACGACGGTCGACGGGATCGTTGTTGTCAAGGCCCGGCTCTACCAGGCGGGCGTACCGCCGAAAGTGATTCTGATAAACGGCCCTTGCGATATTGCCTCCGGCAAGCACGGCACGGCCTCGATGGGGTTCGTGCCGACGAAAGTAAAGTCAAGCGGGTCGATCAACGCGGGGTCGGCGTGCGGGCCAACGCACAACGCGGCGGAGGTGCAGTCGGGCTACCCGGGCTTCTGCGCGATCGAAGCCGCGTCGGGCAACACAGTGTGGGCGATCCGAACGCCGGCGGCCACGATGGCCCGGGCAACGACCGTAAACTCGGTGGTGAGTTCGGCCAGCTCCTGGGACTGTGACGGCGTTGTGGCGATTACTGGGCTTTGCCCGGTGGCCGATGCCAACACAACGATCACCGTTACGCCGATGTCGGCGGGATGGACAATTGACATCGAAGCTGTCGGACTTGTGGTGTACGACGAAGCGGCCGCGTTGTGGCGGCCCGTTGACTTCCCTTGCCCTGATTAACATGGCCAAACGCTACTCGAAACAGAATGGCCTCTTCCTCGCAGACGACGAACTCGTACTGCCCGGTCGCCCTCCGCAACCGTGGTACGCTGGCGTTCTGACCCAGTGGCGGGGAATGTCCCGCCGCAGATGTTGCTGCGACGAATCCTCGTCGAGCGAGAGCAGCGAGAGCCCGAGTAGTTCGAGTGAGAGTTCGTCGTCAGTTCCGAAGATAACGTGCGGAACGTGCGATTTCTCGTCAGAAGTAACCATCCAGATTCCGTCGTTGGGAGTCCTGGATTCTAGCGGTGGTTCGTGCAACCTATGCGATCTCGATGTTCAGGAGAAATCGTACAGCGTGCCGTGGCTGGGTGTGGATGGATCGGAGTGCGTGTGGCGGTGGAATGCCCACGATCCTGCGAACCCAGACGTTCGCGTTGCACTACCACGAGGCGGCTATCTGGATTGGATCGGTTTTGGGTTGGCTAGCGATCTGAGTTATGCGTGGAGCAGTGTGAGCATTTTTGACATTGCGGGTTCCGGTTGTGAAGGTTGGGTGTTTGACGCATTGTATTTTTATGTTGAGTTTGACGCAGGAACGCAATGCGACGATCTTACTCCATCTATTGAGTTGCCGTGCGTCAGTACGGAGCCTGCCAGTAAGTGCAAGTGGTTTATTGGTGGATCGTGGACAACATTGGCACCACCAACTGAGAACACAGCGACGGTGTGGCTATGAGTGTCCAAGTGTGCCGATGGGTTAGAACTTCCGATGGCATTAAGTGCTCGATCTGTGGTGCTGTCGATATTAAGCCGTACACCCGCGATGATCGACATTGGCCGTTACGCAAGTGCGATGTTGTCTCAGCGGGCAATATCCACGGCCCCGGCGACCACCTCCACACCATAATCGCTCGCTACTTTTCCACCGAATCCTCAACCGGCTGCGGATGCGGCTCGATGATAAGTCAGATGAATGCCTGGGGCGTGGCTGGCTGCCGAGAGCATCTAACCGAGATCGTCGATCACATGATGGCGCAGGCGACGGAACGCGGGTGGATGTCTTTGGTCGGGCAGATGACTTGGCAAGCCGCCCTTGAGGCAACAAAGCACGCCACGATCACGCCGCGAGCGTTCACGGAACGGATGGTGTTGGAAGCCATCGGGCTCGCCGAAGAGGAAGCGGCAAAAGAACCTGCCAAGCCAAACGAATCCGGCCCGCTTGTCGATGTCGTCTACGCTCTTGGAAGCGGTTCGATTTGGAACAACAACGAGCTTCGCTTTTCGCTTCGTGCGCTCGAAAAGTACGCGCTCGACTTGGGCCGCGTGTTCGTCGTCGGGGCGAAACCTGATTGGCTTACTGGCGTCGAGCATATTCCCATGCGCGACACATGCCGATGCAACAAGGACGCCAACATAATCAGCAAGGTTAGGGCTGCAATCAAAGCGGGATGTTCGAAACGGTTCATCTTCGCTTCGGACGATCAGGCGTTGTTGTCGCCAACGCGGTTGGCCGACCTACAGAACTATGCGAGCGGCGATCTTGCCAACAAGCGAGAATGGGGCAAGGGTAAGTGGTGGCGGCGCATGCGGGCTACACGGGATTATCTGGTTGCCAAGGGGCTGCCGGCCAGGAACTTCGACACCCACGTTTTCCAACCCCACACGGCCAGCCATTTCGAGCGGATCGCGTCCGAGGCACCATACGCCAAAGGCAATGGGTTTTGCATCAATACGCTGATCCTCAACTCGGACACGTCCGTTGTGCCGCGCGGCCTTGGCAACTCGAAAGCCTCGTTCTACGGCCGCCACGGTGGATTGGAGAGCATCCGCCGGCAATGCCGTGGAAAGATTCATCTTGGCTACAACAACGCCGGCCTGCGGCATGGGCTCATTCCGTGGTTCGCTGAGGCGTTCCCCGAAAAGTCCAGATTTGAGACAACCGACATTGCGCCCGAAGAGACGCGATATCGTGGGCGTGTGATGACCGAGGCCGGGGAATGCCTGCTGCTGGAAGAAGAGCTTGCCATCTTCAGCGCCTCTATCCCGCCCAATGGCCGCGTCCTGGAGATTGGATCGTTCCACGGCGTCACGGCCGCGACGATTGCCAGGAAGCATCCCGACGCAGCGATTGTGAGCGTGGACCCGTACCGGACGCCGGGCTCGGATGCCAACTGGCACAAGAACCAACAGCCCAACATGACGCTGATTAAGGGCACGATCGACGACCTGCTGGCGCAACAGCCCGAACCATTCGACGTTGTCCTTGTCGATGGCGACCACCACCAGGGGCCATGCTACCGCGATCTGTGGGCGTGTGAGCGACTGGTGAAGCCGGATGGCATTCGGTTGGTCCACGACTACAAGGCCGTGCCCAACACGCACGTCACGGGCAAACGCGGCGTGACCAAGGCCGTTGGGCTATTCTGTAAACGGTATGGCTACAAGGTACAAGCGGTGGTTGGTTCCGTCGCTGTTATCGCAAAGAAGTAGGTGCTACGGCATCTTGTCTTCCAGCGTCCCGCCACTGAAGTTCGTAATGTCGTCGTAGGTTTCCGCTTCGTACTTCTCTCCGGTCGGGTACGTCAGCGCGAGCGGCATTCCTGTTGCCCGAGTCACGTTGCCGTAGGTCATATCCAAGCCGGAACTGAAAATCTGGAACGACTGCGGATTGATCCACGTCAGTGCGTTTGCCGCAACGGGCATTTTCCAATTCGCCGCCGGAAGGACCGATATTGTTTGGGGAGCCCCAAACGTCCATTGCTTTCGGTACGTCGATGGAGACGTAAGCAAACCGTTGGTGGTGTAGTTTCCATTCTCTGCGCGGAAGTACACGAGAGGGCTGGCTTGTTGGTCACTGGCAGAAGTGGGCCAAGCAAAGAGGCCGGTGTATGCGGCATTGGTGTGCTTCAAACACGCAAGACTGAAGTCGTAGAAGGGCTTGATTCGGCTTGCGCTATTGTCGAATGGGTCAAGTGGATTGGCGCTAAATCCTGAAAAGTCGCTTACGGGTTGCGCTGAATAGACCTTTGTCGTTCCGTCTGCTAGTGTGGTGTCTTGATTGGTTGGGTTCTCAATCCAGACAGGTTTTCCGCCGAGCCAAAACGTCAGCGCTCCGGCTGGAGAAAGATTGTCGATGTTGATTTTCCATTCCGTAGCGACATGCTGCCGAAGTGTTGTCCATCCGCCAGGATTGTACCTCGGAAACGCACGAGCTAGATGCCTAATCACTGCCGACTTAGCCTTTGCGCCACCGTCGTCAGTACGATTGACGCCCGCAAAATCTGGCGGATACTCTCCAAACTTCTCCTTGTACGCTTGGCAGGCCATTTCGATCTGTTTCAATTCGATCACGGTTGCAGCGATCTTGGCGCGACGGCGGGCGACGATGGCCGCGGCTGCCGTCATGGATGCCAGAATGCCGATGATGACGATGACCACGAGCATCTCAACGAGAGTAAACCCCTTGCGTTCCATGTTCACATTCCTATCAGTTTGAGCAGTCCGCTTGCCACGGAATGCGGGAGAGCGAAGAACAACGCGACTGAACCAAAGTAGACGCCAATGCCCCAGGCGACGACAACGAGGCGAGTGAGCCATGGGCGACGGAGTGCTTTGGACGACACGACACAACCGCTGACGATCACGCCACCAAGCGATAGCACCGATGCGACGCAAACGCTACCAGCCCCGACCTGTAGCGTGCTGCCTGTCGGAGCAAATACCGCCCCCGCCACACCGGCCAGGGCGAGGACGAACATCAGAGACGGTACGATGGACCCGGACCTGACCCACCGCCGGACGATCGTAACGGTATCAATCTGCGGGGAAGCCAGAAACGACTCGGCGACAACGCGGGCCTCTTCGGCCTCGATCGGCTCCATTAGATTAGCCGCCGCCTTGATTCGCCGCTCCATTTTGTCCTCGGAAAACTCTTTCCATTTCACCTGCCGAACGCCGTTATCAATCGTGATTTCCAGATCGGGCGTCTCGCAGTCGCAGAACGGGCACGGCTCGGGATCGGGACAACGGGGGCAGTCGGGAAAGGTCATGGCGCGACCTCGCGAAAATGTTTCAGGACTCGGCCGAAGTTCTTGCGACGATACATTTGAAACCTCTTGCCATCGGCGGCTGCATCGAATCCGCGCGGCCGTTCTTGCACGATTACGGTGGCAATTCCGTGCGTTTCGCTCGACAGCCTGTAGTCTGCGGTGGCTAACATGAGCGTGCCAGTATCTGCCCGAGCGAACCGACGCACATTCACCGTGCCGACTAGCTTAGCGAGCCGTGGAAATCCTCCGCGAGGAAAGCAGCGAGAAACGAATGTTCGACGATGGGCAAATATGTCGTTCATGGCTTGGCCTCCAACCTCTCTCGCGTGTCCGGGACTCCACTGCAGACCTCACATTCGCCATGCGGGCCAGTGTTGAGCGAGAGCCAACAGGTGCATTTGCGGTGCGTGATTTTGTACGCCGACTCGCGCAGCTCCTTGGTTGGGGCGCGATCATGGCCGATGGAAACGGCGCAGCGACCAATTACCTGTAGGCGGTCCCAGTCAACGGGCCGCAGTGGCTCGCCATCCTTCAGTCGCTGGAATGTTTCGACGATTGGCGTCATCGCTCCTCCTCAATCAGCTTCCCAACTCCGACGCGGTACAGCTTCGCCAGCTTTCGCAACAACGCTAGGGACGGATCGAACTTCCCGCGTTCAACGTAGCATAGATGAACCGCCGTCACGCCAACCTTCTTCGCGGCGGCCCTTTGGGTTAGGCCACTGGCTTCTCGAGCAATTCGTAGCGGCGATGGTTTCTGGTCGGCCATGACTACATTATTATCAGACTTTAATGTCTTTCGCAAGTAGTATCCCTGTGGAGGGTCTGTGGAAGGTCTGCGAATGGCCCGATTAACCCGGCCGCGGCGATACATTATACTGCGCGACATGGCGCGCGAATCACTCTTCGACATCCCGATCGAGATTCAATGCCCCGGCTGCGGCCTGCACTGGCGCCCGTGTGCGCCAGAGCTACAGCACGGATTTCTCTGCGACTGCGGCGAGCGCCTCAAACGCGACTGCCTCCCGACCCTCCAGGCGATCGAGCCCGGACCAATGGATGATTTCGCCGAGCGCAAGGAATCCAGAGCGGCGGACCTGGCACGCATCACCGCGAGAAACGCCGAGAAAACGCAGGGCTATGACGCAAAATCTTAATTGCGTTTACGATTGAACGCCAATCTTTTTGGATCGCGTTTTTCTCTGTTGACAAAAAAATCAGGATCCGATAGAGTCTCAATGTCGCCACTGAATTACCACTCTGATTTTCTTTGGCGGCTTGTTTTTCGCTAAGGCGCAATCCACATTCCCAACTGGAATGATTGAGAAAACCGGCTCCTAGCGAAAAGTCCACGCAACGGATTTAACGGCTGGGAGATGTGCGGCGATGGATCCCCTCTTTGTGTTGATGGACCGCGATAGTATTCCGAGGGTAGGATTAAATCCGACCCGCGTGGAAATCATCGGCATCAAACGTAGTGGCCACCTTGATCTGCGCATCTCCCGACGTACACCTCCGAGACTATTATACATCCACGTTTCGTCCTATCCAGCTCGTTGGCAGATCACCGAACACGCTGGAGAGCTACGAAACAGCCATCGCCGTTTGGGGGCAGTGGACCAAGCACCCGCCTCTAGATCAAATCGATCGGCGCGTTCTGTCGCAATTTGCGGAGTGGGCTCTGGATGGCCGCAAGCCATCAACGGTGAACCAATACGTGAAGCGAATCCTTGCGATCCTACGGTTCGCAGAGGACGAGGACGACATCGGGCGAACCCCGCGTTATCGCAAACTAGCCGAGGCAAAGAGGGTGCCTCTGGCTCTGACTTCGGACGAGTTTCTGGCTGTTATCGCAGTCACGGATCTGGAACAGGGGGTTGTCTGCGGAATCCCTGCCGCTCTGTGGTGGCGATCGCTGCTGTCCGTGGATTGGGAGTCTGGACTGCGAATCATGGCGCTACTGTCAGTTACAACAGCCGACGTTCTGACGGAACAGGGCGGATTCTACTGCCAGGGAGAAAAACAGAAAGACAAAGAATCCGGTTGGTTTCCGCTATCCAGCGAAACAATGGAATTAGTGCGAGCGATTCACGACAATCGGTATCCGCTGCTGTGGCGATTCGACCGTTGCAGGAGCTGGTTACACAAAGCGTTTCGCAGGATTCTCGATGTCAGCGGGATCTATGCGCCACGCGGATCGTGCATGGCGTTCCACCGCATTCGGCGATCGACGGCGAGCTACATGCGTTTAGACGGACTGGATGCTACCGCTCGCCTCGGACACTCACACCCGAGGCTAACCGACTCCTACATAGATCCTCGCGTTTATCGGCCAGAACGGTGTGTAGCAATCACGCCCGCGCCGCGGCCTCGATAACCCCACCCGCGTTCTGCCGCTCAGTGGCGACACCTCTGTCTGGCGCTCCGTCTCCGGACGGCCGGGTGGGCTTTTTTCTTATTTCAGAAAGGGCAGTGCGATGAGTGATTTCATCATGTTGATTTTGGCGTTCGTGTTTACGGTTGGCGGGCTTTTTCTGCTGGCCGCGTGGTAGGTCAAACAGATTTCATGGAGGATGTTCCAATGTTGGTGCTTAGCAGGAAGCGAGGCGAAGGGATTGTTTTCGATGGACCGGGACGCGTCGTGGTCGCAGAGATTCGAGGCGGACCGATCAACGGTGATTCGTCGAGACGAGGTGGCAGAACGTGAGAACGAGTTGCGAGCCCGGCTCATCGCCGGCGAGTCGCTGCGGGACATCGAGGTTGAGTTCGATCACCGCGACAACACGATGGGAACCTGAATCATGGCATGTTGCAGCGTTCACGTACCGTTCGGCGAGTCGATCACCGCTGACCTGGACGTCGAGTACTCGGTCGATTGCGAGGGAATCGACCCGGACGCAATCTCGGTCGGGTGCGCCGGCTTTTGGGTCGGCCAGCCGGGCGAAATGGATCGGCGATACATCGCGTTCACGGCCAAGATCGGACCGGAGGCCGCCTTGCGAGACCGGTTTGTCGAAGCGGCTCTATCGATCTGGCGTGGACGGATCGTCGACGCCTGCATCAAGCACGCGGACGAGACCAAGGAAGTCAACCGATTCGTGAGAGGATAAGGACCATGTCCATTGTAGAACTCCCCGCAACGTGTTCCGCTCGCCTGTCGGCCGACGGCACGAAGATCATTCTCGGCCCCGGCCCGTCGGCCTGGACGGAGTTCTGCCACTCGCTGCCTAATGCACGGTGGAACTCGATCGCCTGCCGGTGGACGTGCGACTTCACGCCGGCCGCGGCGTGGCGGATCGGGTATCACGGCCAGACGAATCGGACACGTCTATCCGAGGCGTTCGTTGAGGCGTCCAGTAAGTTCGGCCGGCAGATCGGAGTTTCGCAGAATCTAATGCGCCATGACGAATTGCCACAGCCACCAAAACACAAAACGCAATCGTGGCACCACCAGAAGATAGCCTACTGGTTCGCGCAATCGCTCGATGCTGCATTGCTGGCGGAGGAGATGGGTTGCGGCAAATCTCTTACGGCTGTCGACCTTGTCGTCAATTGGGACTGCAAGACGATCCTGGTCCTCTGCCCGACGTCCGTCCGCGGCGTCTGGAGGCGGGAGTTTGAGCGGCACGCCGGCCGGCCTATTTCAGTTTGCGTTTTGGAGAAGGGCTCGACAGCGGACAAAGCACACGTCGCCGCGGGTGCGCTCAGGATGGGCGCCGCCTTACGGCAGCCCGTGGCGGTCGTGTGCAATTACGAGTCGGCATGGCGCAAGGAATTCGCTGAGTTCTCGCTCGGCGTCGACTGGGATTGCGTGATATGCGACGAGTCACACCGGATCAAGACACATAGTTCTGCCGTGTCCAAGTACGCGGCGAAGCTGGGACGCAAGGCCAAGCGGCGTCTAGCTCTGACCGGTACGCCACTGGCCCAGTTGCCGCTCGATCTGTTCGGCCAGTTTCGATTCCTCGATCCGGGCCTGTTCGGAACCTCGTGGTTCCACTTCTCAAACCGCTACGCGATCAAAGGCAATCCATCGGTTCCGCAGATGATCACGGGGTACAAGAACCAGGAGGAACTTCAGGAGCGGATGGGGCTCATCACGTACCGATGCAAGGCGTCGGACGTACTCGACCTGCCCGAGGCGTTGCACGAGGAGCGGACTTTCGAGCTTTGCCCGGCCGCCCGCAAAGCGTACCGGCAACTGGAAGAGGAATTGATTACCGAGATCGGGACCGGCGTCGTGACGGCCAGCAATGCCCTAGTGAAGCTCCTGCGGCTGCAACAGCTTTCGTCCGGCTATCTGATCGAGGACGAAACAGACAAGTTCCACCGGCTCGACAACGGCAAGCAGTGCCTCTTGGGCGACCTATTGGAGGACGCCGGCGGCGAGCCGTTCGTGGTCTTCTGCCGATTCAAGCCGGACCTCGCGGCCGTGCGTGCGATCTGCGACGTGATGGGTCTCCGATACGGCGAGTTGTCCGGCGAATCGAAGGACGGCCTGACGGATCGGGCGGAAATGTCGCCGACGATCGACGTGCTCGGCACACAGATTCAGAGCGGTGGCGTCGGGATCGACCTGACACGGGCCCGGTACGCCTGCTACTACTCGCTGGGATTCTCGCTCGTTGAATACGAACAATCATTGGCCCGGCTGCATCGGCCTGGCCAGAAACGAAACGTCTGCTACTACCACCTGGTCGCGGAAAACACGGTGGACCGTCGCGTGTACTCGGCCTTGCACGCGCGGAAGAATGTCATTGAGGCCGTCTTGGAGGGAATGAAAGGTGCTGACTAAGATCGAGGATGGAGTGACTGCGGAGTCGGTCGAGAAGGAATTGACCCACCTCGAAAACTACTACAAGGCTCGACGGCGAAAGCTGCGGGCGCTGCTGGGCGTGCTGAAGGAAGAGGCAGGCCCGGCAGAAACGAAGAAGGAAGAATCGAATGTGGGTTAATCTGATTGATCTCGCCAAAGGGATCCTAGCCGGGCCGCCAACGATGGGACCGAAGCCCGACACACTCGCCCGGTTCGTCGCCCTCGACAAGGAGAAGCGAGCGCTCGAGGCACGGCTCGACGAGATCAAGGACGAGCAGAAGATTCTGCAGGATGCCCTGCTCGACGAATGGGCGGACCGAGGGCAGCAGTCGGCGAACGTGGATGGGTTCACCGTCTACATCGCGCGAGATTTCTACTGCTCGAAGAAGGCGGAAGTCAGCACGGAGCAGATTATCGAGGTGCTCCGGCAGAATGGTTTGGAGCAATGCGTCCAGACAGGGTACAACGCCACGTCCCTAAAGGCGTTCATTAAAGAGCAGCTTGCTAGCGAGTCGGAGATTCCCGAGGCGCTCAAGAACTGTCTCAACTACGACACGATCCCGCGTTTGCGGACTCGGTTGGCGTAGCACGTTTTCAATTCTCAATTCTCAAAGGACTTAGATCAATGTCGACTGAACTTGTTTGTTTGCAACCCGCTCAGTACCCGGCGCTCGATCCGAACAGCGACCGGGTGAAAACGATCCTGGCCAACCTGGCCGGCGAATCGCTGACGATGGCCGACTTCAACAGGATCAAGGTGCCGGGAGGCCAAGGCGAAGGGTGGAAGCCACGATGGACGATCGAATCGGCGACCGGCGCCGAGATGGCTGATACGATCGAAGGCGTGATTCTCCACAACACGCGACGCCGGGCGTACTGGTCGAATCCTAACCCGTCGCAGACTCCGCCGGACTGTTCGAGCGCTGACATGGTCAACGGCTGCGGGACGCCTGGCGGGTCGTGCCTCGCCTGCCCGTTCAATCAGTTCGGTTCCGCGCACAACGGGCATGGCAAAGCCTGCAAAGAAGTGCGGTTGTTTTTCCTTCTGCGCAAGGGACAAGTCTTGCCTGACGTGGTGAGCGTTCCGCCGGGCTCGCTCAAGAACGTGCGGAAGTACTTGACCTCGCTGCCCATTCCGTTCTTCGGGGTCATGACGCAGTTGAGCTTGGAGAAGGCGAGCAATTCGGACGGCGTGGCCTACGCTCGCATCGTTCCGAAGATGGTCGGCTCGCTCGATGACGCGGGCAAGCAGGCGATCCTCGCGCTGATGAAGCAGTACGAGGAGACGTTCAGCAGCGTCACGATCGACGCTGCCGACGTGTCCGAGACGCGAGAGGTTTGAGAAAAGGATTTGAAATCATGCCCGTTGGACCGAATACCGTGATGTCGTTCGATGAGATCACAGCGGATCTTCTGGAGGCAGAGGCCGCAAGGATCAGGACCATCAACGCGGCCATTAGGTTGGGCATGTCTCTTGGCGATTCGGACGAGGATAATCGGCTAGAGGATGAGACGGGCCAAACAGCGCAAGCCGGGGTCGCGTCCGGCTTGGCCCCTGAAAGGAACGACTATGGCCGACATACCCAACTGCCCGTGGTGTCGAACAAACAAGCACGTTCAGCCGAGCGGTACAACGCTCCGAGCGTTGCATTGCCGGAACTGCGGCCGGGAGTTTGAAACGGAGGATGATGGCGACATAACCTACGGGCGGCCATCGAAGCGGATGGAACGAGAAGAGAGAAGTCGTGCAAAGTCTGTTCGGTGACACAATTCCTGACGTGCGAACACGCAAGCGAGAGGATCGGGCGCACGCCGCGAAACCGGGGACGGGGCCGGATGGTAAGCGGTGCGGAGACTGCAAACACCTCACGACCAGTTGGCGAAGGGAATACAAGAAGTGTGGACTGCTGCGACACTGCTGGACGCATGGACGTGGCACCGACATCCGCTGCAAAGATCCAGCGTGTAGGTGCTTCGAAGAACGAAATCAGGAATCTACTGGCACGGAGCCTCTTTCATAACCCTAGACCGAAGGACACGAAGAAATGGGACGCAGACGATCACCGGGCGACAAGCCCAAGAAACACAAACGAGTCACGATTGATCCGGCGGAGCGGATGCACGCGGGAAAAGTCATCGCGCCGTACCGTATCATGGAGGAGCTTATCAAGAAGGTGTGCGGACATCTGGATGGCGCTCGCATCGCCATCGCGTGGCGTAAAGGGTGGCCGGCCGTGCAAGGACGTATCAAGCTTGGCCAGATGAAGATGGCCAACGACTGCGACCGGGCCTACAAAGACTTCGATTTCCTCCTTCTCCTCAACAGCGAGGTCTACCGCAACAACGCGGCTGGTGAAGAATCGTTGACGATGACTCTCCACCATTTACTGCTCGCCGGTACGCCGGACCTCGATCGGGACGGCAATCAGAAGATCGACGAAAAAGATCGGAAATGCTGGAAGATTCGCAAACCGCCGATCGTCGAGTTTCCTGAGATCATCCAGACCTACGGGCTGGAAAAGACGATCGGCCTGACCGCTGATGCCATCGCCGCAATCAACGATAGCGCACGGCCGCTGCTGCCCGTCGCCGAGAACGTCCCCAAAGAATCGGCGAGCGACGCGAACCCGAAAGCGTGGAGGCGGTGGAAGATCAAGAGCCTGGAGATCGAAGAGAAGATCGCCACGAAACTCTCCGATGCCGGTTTTACGACGCTTGGCAATCTCTTCGATCACATGAAGGATCAGGGCATTTTCTGGGCGAAGAAAATTCAAGGGGTCGGCGGGGCATCGGCCGATAAGGTCGCCGATGCGTTCACTCAGTTCTGGGGCGAGCATCCCGAGTTCTGCGGCGAAGAAGCGTAGCGGTTGTTTCAGGCTCGGACCGGCTACCCGGTCGGCCCGAGCTTCTTTTGCACGGAGGATGATCGACGATGAAATCAACCGATGCGGTTCTGCGGGCAGCGATCGAGTATGTTGGACACGGATGGCGAGTCCTACCGATCAAGCCGGCAAGCAAGCTGCCCTTGATTAAAGCGTGGCAGAACAATGCATCGACCAACCCGTCGCAGATCGAATCGTGGTGGACGCAGTGGCCGGCGGCCAACGTCGGGGTGTGCTTGGGCGAAGGGTCGAATCTCATTGATGTCGAGTGCGACTCGGACAAAGCCGAACAACAACTCATCAAGCTATTCGGCGGCGACGTGCCACCGACAGCGACCTACAAGGGGCAGCGTGGCAAGCATCGGCTCTTCCGCTGGCGGGCCGACCTGCCCGGCGGCGCCGTAACTCATCTCGGTAAGATCGAAGTCAGAACCGGAAACGGCGGCAAGGGCGCCCAAAGCGTCTTTCCGCCGTCGGTCCACCCGAGCGGCGTGGCCTATCAGTGGATCGTGCCGCCTACCGAATGCCAGCCGGGCGACCTGCCCGACGCGATTTTGACCGCGCTGTGGAATCAGGCAGGCGACGATCTTGCACCGCCGGAGGAGTGGCGGAGCGGTCCAAAGTCGCCGGCGGAACGAGCGGCATTGTACGTCGATCGAATCCCGGCGGCGGCAAAAGGCGCACGAAACGCGCAGGCGTACCGTGTCGCGTGTGTGCTGCTCCGCGATTTTGCCTTGTCCGAGAGCGAGGCGGCACCGATTATGGCAGCCTACAACGCCCGCTGTACGCCGCCGTTGGGCGCCGCCGAACTGGCCGGGCGAATCCAGGCGGCGCAAAAGTACGGGCTCGGAGTACGCGGCAGCAAGCTCGATGGGGACGCGCCTCGGAAGCCGAAGGCGTGGGAACCGTCGCCGCCGGCTGTGGTGACCGAGGATTACCCAGACGACGGTACGGTGGACATGACCGAAAAGGCCCGACTGCTGATCTCGCAGGCCAAGGAGCTCACGAAACAACAGCACGTGAAAATCCTATTCGAGTCGATCCACGCGATCAATGACCGCCTGGATCGGCCGTTGGGACCGAACGAACTGAAAGCGGTGTTCACGTTCTGCCTGACCGAGGAACAGAAGAAGCGGCTCAACGATCGGGCGGCGGACTTGCTGTTAAACCCTCCCGCCGATGCGGTCGAGTCAGCCGCCGAGTCGTTGGCCGGGAAGAAGGCGGCAGGTGTTTTTGAGCTGATGATTGTCGAGAGCGACCCGCCGCGTTATGAGCTGCACTACCCGCTTTTTCACAAGGCGCCAGGAGGGTGTATTACACTCACAGCAGAGCAAATGAACAACCCAGGATTGATTCGAGTGCAAGCCCTGAAACAGGCAGAGTATCCACTGCCTAAATCCTTCGACCGGGAATGGTCGAAGTTGGGGGGTATCTACGAGGCAGTGGTTCACGCGGCCAAGCATCGGCCGGCGATGGCCGCCGAAAAGAGAAACGTGGTAATCGCCGAAATGCTTTTAGAAGCGATCACACGCCCACAAGGTGGCGCCGGTAAGCCCACCACGATCGAAGATGGAGGCGAGCCGGATGCACGCGGCCGCCCATGCCTGATGCCAGATGGGAGCATCGTTTGTAAGTTTACGCCGATATGGGAACCGATGCGGCGAAGCGAGGATCGGGTGGAGCGGAGGGAACTTTCGGCAGTTTTGAATGCAATCGGAGGAACGTTCAAAACCATTCGAGTTACAGGAAAGGGACATAACTTCCTAGTGTTAAGTCCTGAAAGCGTAAGGACTTTGAGAACATTATGCGATATCGTTTGATGTAATCCGAACCGGCAAAATCCTATACGGGAGCCCCTACGACGACTTTTTTCAAGAGCGAATTACAATTACAAACGATTCAAGAAACAAGAAAAGTGTCTTATTTTAAGATGTTTACGATATAGTTTCAGCGTAATTCTAGTGTGTTTTTTCGGAATTAAACACACAAAAAAGCGCGGACCTAAAGCATTTCTAGTTGGAATTACAGAAAATACACCATGCCACAGTTCGCGCGAATCATCGGACCGGCCGGGACAGGGAAGACGACGGAGCTTCTCCGACTCATGGACCTGGCCATCGAGAAAGACATTCACGATCCGCACCTGATCGGGTTTGTGTCGTTCACCCGCGCCGCACGACGCGAAGCGGCATCACGCGCCGCCGATCGGTTTGGGATCAAGCCCGCTGAGTTGGAGAACACGGGCTGGTTTAGGACGCTTCACAGCGTCTGCTATCGCGTCCTGGGCGTCGGGAAGGAAATCTTGGCTGGAAGCAAGGCCGATCGTGAGTGGCTCTCAGAATCGCTACAGGAGCCCGTGGAGGGCAAGGCGAGCGGACTCGACCAAGACCTCGCCGATCCGTTTGGTGGCAATGAGACCGATGCCGGTCGTGCTTTGGTACTCTGGGATGTTTGTAGGAATCGGCTCGAATCGTACGAAACGGCTTGGCGCCGAGCGGATGAGGTCGAGGCCACGACGCCGGACTTGTCGTTCTGCCGGTCGATCGTCGACCGGTACGAACAGGCCAAGCGGCTTGACCACCGGCTCGATTTCACCGATCTGCTATCCCGGTTCGCCGGCTGGTACTGCACGCCCGACGGCGCGGAGAAATGCACGCCCGATGGTGAGGCGCCGGACCTCCCCGTGTGGTGTTTTGACGAGCAGCAGGATACCTCGGCCCTCCTGCACTCGGTTTGCCAGCGGTTGGTTGAGCAACCATCGGTGCGGTTCGTGTACGTCGCGGGCGACGACGCGCAGTCGATCTATTCGTGGGCCGGCGCGTCGCCACACTGGTTCCGCGAGGGGTGGCCAATCGCGAAGAGCCGAATCCTCTCGCAGTCCTACCGCTGCCCGAACGAGATCATGGATTGCGGCGAGAACCTTTTGCGTGAATGCAACGATGCAGAGTATTACTCAGACCGGTCAGTTAGGGGGTCGCGCGCAGGCGGGGAGATAGACCATGATGATTTCCGTGCGGTAGGTGGAATGGTTGACCCACGCGAATCGTGGCTGCTGCTGGCACGGACTAACTTCATGGCTTCGCGTATGGCCAAGCTATTGGACGACGCCGAGATACCCTGGGTGCCCGCCCGTGGTAACAACAACTGGACCGCTCCCGTTCGCGGGCAAGCCATCGCGGCGATGGTGAACCTACAGGCGGGCGCACCGATCGACGGGCTCGAATGGCAGAGCATTCTGAAATACGTGAAGTCGAAGAGCGGGCACGGCGTTCTGTTGGAGCATGGAACGAAGACACGATTCGACGACATGACCGCCGAACAGGCCCAGGAGCAATACTCCTGGGTTCACCTCGACGAACTGACTGGAATGGGGGCGACGCAGGCGTTCATTGACGGCGTTCGTTCTGGCGCGTGGCGTGAGTGGATCGACTACGCCGAGCGGACTGCGCGAGCGATGAAGTTATACGGCAAGGAGGCCGTCGACAATCCCCAGATCCGCATCGGCACGATCCACTCGGCGAAAGGGGCGGAGGCCGACAACGTGGCCCTGCTGACCTCGATCCCCGGCCAGTGCTACAAGGCGGCGCAGACGCCGGAAGGATTCGACGAAGAGACGCGGGTATTCTATGTCGGCATCACGCGGGCACGGCAACGACTAGTGATTCTCGACGAACCCAAGGCGAAGTTCAGGAAGAGGATCGAAGTATGAAGTTTCACGAATACGTGACGATGTTCGATGAATGCAAATATGATTCTCGAGTCCGTCAATTTGGGTCGAAAGATTTCTACCGCCGCTCATCCGCAGTGGTTCGTGAGGCGGAAGAAATGAATACTTATCATCGCATTCAATGCGAACCCACATGGATCGACAATCTGCGCCCATACTATAAGGTATGGCCTTCATTGGCCTCGTCTCTCGCAAAAGTCAACCTTTCTATTCCGTGTGAGTTATTTGCGCCGTACCGTAATGTTCTTTCAATTCGCTTCGCTGATACTGAAAAATCAAACGCGGAAAATCGAACAGCCTGCCTTGTCGCTGGCCTACCTGCCAGCCAAATGAATCTAGGCGCAACCGAAGAAACTTTTTTCGTTCTGTTGACTCAACGACGACATGCGTGTGGTGATTTTTTCACGGGAACTATGCGATTATTATTAGAAAGCGGTCGTACACTGGAAGATAAAATCAGGATCATGGAACTCCGTTGCGATCAGCCGGACGATGACGATGATGCAGTAAAAAAAAATCTTGATTCATTAAGTTACATGCTGCGGGTCGCTGTCTCAGTTCGGATGCTCTCGGACAACCCTGAGATTATAAGGCCTGATGTTCTTAAATCTGATAGGGACCGATACGAAAAAATCAAGGATGATCCCGATGCGGTGAACCACTTAGTGGATCGGGCCAAGCGCAGGGGGAAGTACGGATGGTGCCTGGGTGAAGACTACGAAACTATCCCTCACTGGCGGAGGCCACATCCGGCGCTAGTGTGGACTGAGAAGGGAAGAACCACACCTAAGATCATTTTTCGACGTGGATCGATTGTCCATCGAGAGAGGGCTACGAAAGTCCCTACCGGATGCTTCGACGAATGCGGCAGAGAGGTTGAAGACTAGCCCCTGACTCCGAAAGGATTTACTAATGGCCACCCCCGAAGGCAAGATCACGGCCGCGATCACGCGGCACTTGAAGCGGTTGCAAAGTGCCGGCGTACCGATCTGGTACTTGAAACTGCACGGCGGGCCGATGCAACGGGCCGGAGTGCCGGACATGATCCTGTTCGTCGACGGCCATATGCTTGCCATCGAGATAAAGAAGCCCGGCGGCGAGGCGACGGCGTTGCAGGTGCACACGATGGCGGCGATGGCCCGGGCCGGCGCCGAGACGGCGGTCGTGACTAGCGTCGACGAAGTGGCGAGACTAATCGAGGAATGTTTGAAACCATAACAGGGGCACCGCGTAGCGGCAGTAATGGCTGTGGACGAAGAAAACAACAAGAAAGGATAGTGTGATGGCAAAGGAATCACGGGCGATAAAACTACTCCGTCTGGTGTGGGACGGCTGTAACAAAGCCACAGGGCATTCGTGGGAGCGTCTTAACCACTCACTGCATACCGCGCTGCAACTGGCGATTGGATCGGGTTTCCAATTCGGTCTCGCGGATTTTGCCACCATCGATACTGAGTTTCGTTTCGAGTATTGGGGCGGCCGCGACAACGGCGGTTTCGCGGAGTCGTTCTACTCGCTCGCATGTGCCGTGGACAATATCTCGGCATGCCATGCGTTCGAGGCGTGGAAGAATCGCAAGCCGATTATCGCCGACGCAATCGACTACCACCAACGGAACGGTAACTGGAAGCATGGCGGTGGAGGAAGCCGCAAGCAAGGCCGGCTTTGCGTCGGATGCTCTCTTGAGTGGCACGGCGAAAACGCGACGGTAACGAGCATGGGCGACGGCAAAACTGAGGCCGTCGCGTGTTCATACAAGGGCAACCTCTGCGACAGCAACCGCCCGATTCTGCACCGCTACAAGCTGACGCCGGAGGCGATAATAGCCGATCGGGCAGAGCGCAAGGAGCGGGTGGGATGAAAGTAACAACGCTATTACCTTGGTTTGGATCGAATCGGACGCTCGCCCACACGGTCGGCGAGGCGTTGGCGGGTTGTCGCTGGGTCGGTGTGCCATTTGCCGGCGGAATGTCGGAACTGGCACACATCACGGCGCCGACGATCGTCGTAAATGATTTGCACCGAGACGTAATAAACGTAGCTTCGTGTCTCGCACATCCTCAGATTGGGCCGGCAATGTACCGCAGATTAAAGAGAACTCCATTCCATCCTGATGTCCTGCTAGAGGCACAGAGGTTTGCGTCGGAATGGATAACAGACGAAGTGCATCCACATAACATTGAAGCCGCGATGGTCTATTTCGTCTCCCAGTGGATGAACCGCTCCGCGAAGTCGGGCACCGACGGCGAGTTCACTGGCAACCTCCCCGTTCGTTGGAATGCCAACGGTGGCGACAGCAACACACGGTATCGGTCGGCTGTGCATTCGCTTGTCGAGTGGCGTCGAATCTTGCAGCGGTGCAACTTCACAGTGATGGACTGTTTTGGCTTCCTTGAACGATGCGACGACTCCGAAGGCCACGGCATTTATTGCGATCCGCCGTTCTACGGGCCCGGCGAAAGGTATAAGCACACGTTTACTGAGGATCAACATCGAAAATTGGCTGGCGTGCTCGCCACGTTTCAGCACGCCCGCGTGGTGTGCCGTTTCTACGACGTGCCGCTGGTGCGTGAGATATACCCGGAGGCACTGTGGACCTGGAAAGAGCAGACGGGACGGAAGCAGAGCAACGAGCAGGCGGAAGAAGTTTTACTGACACTTACAAGGAGCAAAACATGAGCGTTAAAACTGACGAACTGCGGGGGCGTGTGGCGGAGGAGATTATTCGGAAAGGCGATTACTCAGAATCGACTGCGAAACGGATACGCGAAGCCATTGCGGTTGGAGGCGAGCGAACCGGCTGGGTGACTGATGCGGCCAATATCGCCCTACGCCTCGCCACGCCGGTGATTGAGGAGTTGGAGAAGGAGGTGATTGAGTTGCATGGGCGGGTTGAGGATTTACGCGATACCATCCGGCTTCGTGACGCAGCCGCCGTGGCGCAGCACGAAGAAATCGTGAAACTGGAGGCCGACCTCGCGCGGCTCCGTGAACCCGCCGAACAGTGTGGCGCGGCGGCGGTCGAGGTGGAGAACCTCAAGGCCGAGGTCGAGCGGCTCACGTTTGCGCGAAAGTTCGATGATTTGGACGACCCGGAAACGCGGCTATACGAGTTGCTGCACGTAGGGAGATTGGCACTGTGCATTTACGAGTACAATGGGCTAGTCCATTGGCAGATCAATAGCAACGGAATACCTCAGTCTGCTGGGACAGGGCATCTTCCGACGGTCATTGCCGCCCTCGAAAAGCTGCAACCGCCCGAGCCGAAAGAGTCGACGCCGGAAGAGGCGATTGCGGCGGCGCGAGAGGCTCTACTCGACCTGAGCACCGCACGGAGGAACCGGATTGGGCCTGCGTTGGATTTAGCCGAATCCATCATCGCCGAGAAACGCGAACGCGAACAAATTGCACGTGAGATGATACAGGCGTTTGGTCCCGGTGGCGAGAAACGCGAGCGTGAGGCAACACCGCGTCCCGTTTCGCTCAATGAAGCCCGAGACATCGCCCTAGACACGCTACACCGCGCAGAGCAGGCGCGTAGGGATTCTGTGGAACGTGAGGCAGCAGCGACTCCTGCCGAAGAGTGGCCGCAATGGTTTGATGCACCGCGGAGTACGGGCGGTCGCGGATTTGGCTATGTAACTGAATCAACGATCTACGGCTACTACAGTGATGGTGGCATGGATGGAACACGGCATCGGCAACCCTACGAAACTACCGAGTATTTGTTGTCTCAAGGCTGGGTTTTGCTCCCCGCGATCCCCGAGGTGGTGAGGAAGACGATGGAGGCTAAACCATGAAGAGAGTAGATGCACCGATTGACAGAGCGACGGGACTTTCAAAGCACGATCCGCAAACACTTTCAATGGGGTCGTGTCGCGTTGAGTTCAACAACACGCCAACGCCTGGACGATGTGTAGGGCCACTTGGGTGGAAAATTATGAAGGCCGCAGGCTTCGTGTGGAACCCGGAATCGGCCGGATATGAACAATACTACTCGATTGGCCTGAACCCCATAGATTCGGCTGGTAGCTATTTATTCAGTGGAGATCGCGTTCTCGCTCATGTGCATCCAACAGTCGGGCGAGGTGATATCCGCGATGATGGAGACTATTTGTACGTGTGCAGCATCGGACACGTCGAGTGGCCTGCATATTTATCGGCCGATGAGCTATCTGTGTTTGTGGCCTTGATCGACGAAGACTTTCGCGCACTGATGGCACGCCTTGGCGGCTACACGAAAGCGATAGAGCACCGCCTCGACGCCATCCCCGAGGTTGTGCGAACGACGATGGAGAAAGGCGAAGTGAAACCGTGAGCGCAAACATCAACCCAACGACATGCGAAGTAATAAGGTGTTGTCGATCACCACTGAATCCGAAGCGGTGGTGCTTGGAACTGGCGTGCGGCCACGAGGTGTGGGTTGGCAGGAAACCTCGCCGTATGATGGCCGAGTGTCCCAAGTGTACGGAAATTGAGAGAGAGAAAGGCATGGTGAAGCCGTGAGCGTATACGTCGACGATATGAACGCTCCGTATGGCCGCATGGTGATGTGCCACATGCTGGCTGACACGCTCGATGAGTTGCACGCGATGGCCGATAGAATCGGTGTTGCGAGGAGATGGTTTCAGGATCACAGGACGCCGCACTACGACGTCTGCGCGTCGAAAAAGGCTCTGGCGATCCAGTTTGGTGCAATAGAAATTGGATACGGTTCAGAGGATCATCGTGCGGTAATGCAGAAGGCAAAGCAAGTCAAGGTAAATGAAACACTGAACCAACGCGAAAGGAACGAGTGATGGCAAAATGCTTGCGATGCGGTGCTGGTGCTGAGTGGATTGAAGGCCGGAGTCCGGTGAAATCACGGGATGCCGAGATCGCCCGCCTACGTAATGAACTGGAGGAGGCGAGGGCGGTACTTGCCGGCAACTGGAGAAACATCGAGCGATTACGGGCAGCGTGCGAGAGATCGTGCGAAGTCCTGAATGAGATCACGGAGGGAGAAGAACGCGGAAACACATCATACGACTGGTTTGAGGTCCTCGATCAAGTGAATTTGGCACTAGAGCCGGCGGCAGCGGAGAAAGGCGGTTAAGTATGAACATTGACGACGCGGTTCAACGGATTCAATCGGTCGGAGACGAGGTGAAACGTGTTCGGCTGGTAGCCAAGCGAGCGGTCGAAGGATTGTACGCACTGCAAGAAATCGATATAGGCGAGTACACCCAAGACGAAGTCGAGGAACTGAATAGCGGTGTGATGAAGTTGTACAACGAGCTGCTGGCGATCCTAGCGCAGAAAGGCGGTGCATCTTGACCCTACCCGAACGACTGCGAGTAATGGCGGAATGTTTTCCGAGTGGGCCAGAGTACCCAGTACTGTCCCGTGATCGAGACACGTGCCTTGAAGCCGCGGCGATCATCGAACGATTGACGCCGCATTACTTTTGGTGCGACGGCAGCAGCACGACATACGACACCCGCGAGGCCGCGGAGAAAGCGAGGGCGACATGAACTGCACCGAAGACCGATCCTGCGGAAACTGTGGTCACTACGAATACGACTCCCACGCCGATGAGGCGTGGTGTATGAAAGATGCGTGCCTCGCTCCAGGTGATGCGTGCGAAGATTGGGTGTGCCAGTATAAAACGTGGTGCGATTCGTATTCAGAGCGAATCACCAAACTGAAAGAGGATCTAGAGCACGCGCAACAACTTTACGCAGCCGAAAGACTGCTGAGAATTGAAGCCGAGAAAGCGAGGGGCGGATGACCGGCGGCCAGGATGACATCGTTGAACATTGCGGGATCGATTGGTTTCTTCGTCAGGCGTGGCGATGGGCCGCGGACGTGCCCGAGGAAAGCCCGCGGACGCGGCGACCAGGCTTGGCGCAACTCCAGGAGTCGCAATGGAATCGTGAGTTTGAATCGCTCATGCGCAATCGGCTGATAATGGGCGCGTTTCGCTATGGCACTTTCGGCGAGCAGTCGAAGGTTAGGCACGACAACCCAAAGTCTATCCTGACGCACCTTGTCCAGTACATGGAAACCGGCAATGCGGAGCATTTGGTGGACATTGCCAATCTGGCACTGGTGGAGTTTACGTTGCCGTCGCATCCGTCGTTTCATTTCGAGGCGATTGACGATGGGGCACACCACACGCGGAGGATAGGGTCGTGATCCAAGACGACATCGACTACGGCGAACTGCGGTGTGCCGTGTGCGGGTGCATAGGCAATCGCACTTGTGGACACGAGCCAGTAGATGGACTTGTCGAGGCGGAGCGGGTAATGAGGAAGGTGGCACGCTAGGACTCTTTGCACGGAGGATGCACGGATGGCAATCGACGCAAACAAACGGCGACGAATTGTTGCGAGGCTTTGGAATGGCGTCTCGACATCGAAGATCGTGGCCGACCTAAAAGTTGGGCACCACACGGTCGAGAAGATTCGCGGGCAGTGCAATATCGCCGTGCCAATCTCTGCGGGCGGACGGCCCAAAAAGTCCAAAGGCGATTCGCCATACGCGCTTTTTCGTTCCCGCGCTAAGAAAGCCCACTGCCCTGAGTGCGGTGTCGAGGTGGCTATGCCGTGCCTTGCCTGCTACCTCCGAAGCCTGCCGAAAAAATAGCCGAGGTTTTCGTCTAGCTTTTCTTTTTCAATCTGCCTTAATAGCGATCGACGCTCAGCACGGTTGTGCCGGGGCGGCACATCCATGCTAAACAGGGTCGAAGTTACGCCCGTCTTCCGACACCGTGCTAGCGTCTTTCAAACCAATGAGGTTGAGTATGGACCCAGACACGATCATTTCTAGCAGCGGTGTGATCGGGCTCATAGCGGTGCTCGCTAAAACCTACGGCCCCGCTGTCGTGCGAATTGCCGGCGGCATATTCTCTACGAGTTCCGAGGTTTCGGATGCCCAATGCACCGCTGCCTTCGGTGTTCTCCGTCCGCGGTTGAACGTAAAAACGGCCACCCTATTGTGGTCGGAGATCGAACCTGGCCGCATACCCGATGAGGTGGCAAAGTGAGAAACAAACCACAATTTGCGGTAATTGTGACCACCGTCCTAGTCGGCATGATTCTCGCCGGCAGCTATGGCACCGTTCGAAAAGTCACGGCACGGCTTTCGGCTCCTGTAGCGGTGCCAATTGGCACGCCCACCGCCCGCATCAAGGCGCCCGCTCCCGTACTTGTAACCGAGGTCCTTGAGCCAAAGGAATCGGTTGACATCGAGTTTTCAGATCTGACGGCCGATCTGGCTCGCCAGTCCTACATCGGGTATTACCCCCGCCCAAAGGGCAGCCGAATTCGCCCGTCGATGGACCTATACGGGCACGTCTACGCCGCGTTCGTTTACCCGGTGGCCGGAAATGTGCTGATCTGGATCGATTCTCCCGGCGCCGACGGCAAGGTGGAGCACGCCGAAATGGAGGTCACGGTTGGCACGCCGGGGCCGGTCCCGCCGCCTGACCCGCCTGAGCCACCGACGCCTCCCGAGCCCGTCGTTCAAAAAGTCCAGATCGTAGTGATTGAGGAAAGCGAGGATTCGACTGCCGCCTTCGCCCGCGTCCGCAATTCCAAGGCCATCCGCGACTGGGCCGACGCTGGCGGGCATGCGGTATTCTTTATCGACATCGACGCGGCCAAGGCTGCCGGCGGTTCCTGGGGCACATGGGCAGCCAAGGCCGCGGGCAAGGCCCTGCCATACGCCTTCATTGCCCCCGTAGAGGGCGGCGACGTTATCACGGAGCAATCCGCACCGAACGCTGTGGACGCATTCCTGGCGCTCGCCAAGCGGTATGGCGGCGAAGGAACGGCCGGCTGCCCTGGTGTGTGCCCCACGACGCGAAAGGCGGTGGCACAATGACGAGACATACCGGTTTGATACTGACGCCACCCGACACAATCAAACGGCTGCGAGACGACGGCGTGATCTGCTTCGCTTGCGACCACCCAGAACTGAAGGCCGCGAAGTGGGACCCAGACGCGATCGGCGAGGAGCTCGACTGCCGCCACCAGTTCACGATCGAGGACCAGAACGGAACCAATATGTGTACGGGCGGCAGCGGGGCGATGGCCCTGGGTGGCGCGTACGCCAAACAGGGATTCACCGTTCGTATCTGCCCATCCGCTGTCTACGCACCACTCTGTGGCGGGCGTGACGAAGGCGCGAACATGGGCGAGTGTTTCGAGGCCCTGAAAGAGTACGG
>Ga0172381_10000421_pt1 | contig 50926 bp, 93 predicted proteins | sample Leawel6488metaG_FD_119754 | JGI IMG/M metagenome (GOLD analysis project Ga0172381, IMG submission 119754) | Leachate microbial communities from a municipal landfill in Southern Ontario, Canada - Leachate well 64-88 metaG | ecosystem: Engineered > Solid waste > Landfill > Unclassified | place... | reverse complement strand
AGTATTGCTATCGTTTCAATAGATGTCACATGAAAGAAACTATTTTCGACAATCTTCTATTAAGGATGGTTAAGTCGGCTCCGTTTCCTCAAAAACAATATGCTTTAAGTGCCTAATTCAATTAGATTAATATGAGTTTATTAACATTAGGAATTTTAGGTGTTGTTTTTATAATTATTTTTTGTATAGGATTTGTTATAGAACATGATGATTGGCGTATAGCTTTTTTTACTGTTGGTGTAATTGGAATCGTTGCTGTTGGTGGTGGTGGATTTGGTGCACACGCATCCAGTAACTATAAATATATGATTGTTGAAAAAATTGAACCAACAACTATTGTTAAAACAGATTCGAGAATAATTGTTGAATTTTATGTTGATGATGAAATTACGAAATTAGAATCTGAACGAATTATAGATTATACAACTATAACAGATAGTACAGTTTTTTATTTAGTTAGATATTATAATTATTATGGATATGAACAAAGATATTCCAACAACAAGGATAAATATTTTATAACTTATAATAAAACTTTCAAAAGTGTAGATTTTGGAAAAAAAGTTGAACCAATAGAAATAGAAATAGATTAATATTATGACAAAAAGACGAACAACCGGAGATATTTCATATGATTTAGAGAATTGTAAAGAAAAACTCAAATCATCTAAATTATTTATGTTATTATCATTAATAAGTGAAATAGTATTATTAATATTATTTTATATATTTGTTCTTGAAAGAGGCAACGTTTTTGATTATATTTTGTCTATTGTAATATTATTATTTTTTATGTTTCAAATATTTCGACAATCATTTTTCATGGTAAAAAGAATTAAGGAAAAGAAAATATTTCAAAGAGAATATGATATTTCTGTGGAGACACCAGAACAAAGACTAAATAGGGAGAGAACAGAAAAATTTAATAGAATTTTAAAAACAGAAAATAAATGACAATTTTTTATATTATATCAACGTATTTAGTGAGTTGGTTTTTGGTGTGGATATCGGTAAAACTTGACAACACAAAAGATGTAGAATGTTGGAGTAGTGAACCAGGTCACGCAAGAGATACAAATGAATTTAATTATATTTTATTCGATATAAAAAAGGGTAATTATTGGTGGTTACTTGTACCATTCATAAATTTAATTGCTGCAGTAATTTACTTAATAAGAGGCATACATTCATTTTTTCATTATAATTTTAAAAAAGTTTCTACAAAAAAGTATATAGATAAAATTATAGATTTTTTATTTGGTCCTAAGACTAATTTTCGAAGCAATTTCTGAAGACTTTTCATGGCTAAAATGTAAAAAAATGATAAATAAAGCAATTATAGAAGAAACCGAACAAGTATATTTTATTAATAAAAAGATAATAGATTTACTTGGAGCCCATATGTTTGATGATGATAACATACTTGTTGGTGTAGGTTTTCGACACTTTAATAAAATGTCATTTGATGAAGTTTATTATGATGGCGTAAAATATGTGTGGGTATCTGGTGGAATGATACCAGATGGTACTAAGATCAGAGACCATGAATTGTATGAATATGGTCTGGGTGAGAGATATGATTATCAATTTGATGATTTTTCAAAATATGAAAATGATGTCATAAAAAAGATATTACTTGGTTCTGAAATATGTTCAGTATCAGAATATAAAAGAGATGAAGAATCATATAAAAAACGAATGAGAGAAAAAAAATTAAAAAGAATTACATGAACAACGGAATAAAAGCAGGAATAGTAATAACAGATATAAGAAATTTCACAGGAACTTTCGCACATTTTGAAAAAACTCAAAATGATGATTTTAAAGATAATTTCATCGCTGATTTTTATAAAATTCATATAAAACTCGCTGAAAGTATTTCTAATAGTTTCTGGTATAACAGTTTAGGTGATTCTATGTTATTGATTTTTACAGGTAAAAATCATTCAAAACATGCCTATGCTTTTTCTATTGCTTTACATAGATATCTGAAGAAAAGATGTGATGATTTTAATATTTTATATGGTATGGATATTTCTTTTGGTATCGGAATTGAGTGTGGTAATGTTTGGGAAATGAAAATTCAAAACAAAGATGGTTCAGAAAACACAACATATTTAGGTAACGTCATAAATATGGTAAAACGTATTGAAAGTCAAACTAAAACATTTGATGATACTGAATTATTAGTAGGTGGTAATATTTATGATTATTTGATGCAAGATTTATATACTGTGGAATATGCCAATGCTAGATTATTTAAAACAAACTACATTGAAATATTGAGAAGTAAACCAAGTTTAGTTTTAATGTCTGAAAATATAATGTTATATTATATTTTTAAATTGAAATTATTAGGTATCGAAAATGCGTTACCAATCTTTAGATATGATAATGATTTGGCATCTGATGATGGTATTTTTTGGAAAGTTATGGATAAATTAGTTAAAGATAGTACTGTTATTAAAAATTTATTGAATTAATTTTTTAATATCAAATATTTGCTATATTTTTGTATTATCAAAATCAGACTAATTATTTAATCTTAAAATACTGTAAAAATGGCTAAAATAGAAAAATTTGATAGACCGACATTAACAAAATTCAGAAAAGACTTTTCTGATGCTGTAAAAGAATTAGAAAAAAATTATGGTGTTAAACTAGATATAGGTAACATTTCTTTTAATTCTGAACAATTTACATCAAAACTAACTACTACAATTGTTCGTGAAGGTGAAGATCCTGAAAAAGCGAAGGCTATGAAAGAAATTAAAACTTACGGTTTTAGATATAATATAACAGAGAATGACTATGGAAAAGTTTTTACTGCTAATGGTAAAGTTTTCACGTTTGTTGGTCTTAAGCCAAAAAGTCCTAAATTTCCAGTCTTAGGAAAAGATTCTAATGGAGTTACATAGTTCGAGAAATATTTATTAACAATTAAAAATGTCACAAAATGAAAAAATTTATTAGTTTCCCAAAAATTGGGCAGTTCAGACAAGTTATCAAACATGTAGTTGATAGCGCAAGATACTTCGGCAAAGATGAAAATGGTGATGCAATTTTCAATACATCTTTGCCAGTACCAACACTAACATTTGAAGGTACAGTTAAACTTCATGGAACAAATGCTGGTGTAACAATTAACAGAAATGGTGAAATGTGGGCTCAATCAAGAGAAAACATTATTTCAGTTGAACAAGATAATGCTGGATTTGCATTTTTTGTTGAAAAAAATAAAGATGTGTTTACTAGTTTATTTGAAACTATTGATATGAAAGATGCCGACTTCTTAACAATCTTTGGTGAGTGGTGTGGTGGTAATGTACAGGCAGGCGTTGCTATTAATGGTCTTGCTAAAATGTTCGTTGTATTTGCTGTAAAATTATCGTACATTGATGTTGAAAAACCAAATTTTTACTTAAATAGTGTAGATTTTAGTAATATTAAATCTACGGAAGATTTAATTTTCAATATTCAAGATTTTCAAACATTTACTATTGATATTGATTTTGAAAATCCTGCAATGATTCAAAATAAACTGATCGAAATCACAAGCGAAATCGAAAGAGAATGTCCAGTTGGCTTGGCTTTTGGTAAGAGTGGAATTGGTGAAGGTGTTGTGTGGAAACATTACACAGAAAATGGTTCTATCATTCAATTCAAAGTAAAAGGTGATAAACATGCAGGTAAAAGTAAGACAAAAACATTGCAAATTGTTGACACCGAGAAATTAAATTCTGTAAATGATTTCGTAGAATATGCTGTCACAGAAGGTAGATTAAACCAAGGTATCGAAAAAGTATTCACAATGAATGGAGAAGAAATCGACATTAAAAAAATGGGTAATTTCTTGAAATGGATTATGTCTGACATTGTAGACGAAGAAATGGATACATTAATTGATAATAAACTTGAACCAAAAGATGTTGCTAAGCAAGTATCCAATAAAGCTAGAAAATGGTTTTTAGAAAAATGGAACTCTCTTTAGTTATAACTTGATAAGTCGATAAGAAATTATCGGCTTTATTCTTTAATATATAAGAATAAAAACAATAAGACTATGGAGACAGAATACAAAATATATAAGATAACCAATAAAATAACGAAGAAAATTTATATTGGTAAAACAAAATTGAGTATTGACGATAGATTCAATAAACACATCAAAAATGCTAAGAATAAAATAAATAGAAGGTTATATGACTCTATGAACCATCACGGTTCTGATAATTTTGTTGTGGAATTATTGTGTGTTGTTGGAGATAACGATAGTGCAAACAATAAAGAAAAATATTATATTAAAGTATATAAATCAAACATTGAAGATTTTGGATATAATATGACAATTGGTGGTGATGGTGGTGACACGGGTAATTATCATTACGGTAAATCTCCATATGATTGGTGGGTAGAAAAATATGGTACAGAAAAAGCAAATGAAATAAAACAAAGAGTTAGTGAAAAAATATCAGAAAAAATGAAATTATTTTGTTCTGGTTTGACATATGAGGATCGTTATGGTGATGAAACTGAATCTATAAAGGAAAAAATATCAAATACATTAAAAAATAAGATTAAAAATGGTGAAATAAAACCAAACATAAAAGGATTAAGACCACATATTACAGGAGATTTTAAACATACAGATGAAACAAAAGAAAAAATAAGAAATTTTAGATTGGATAAAACATATGATGATTTATATGGTGTTGAAAAAGCAAAACAAATAAAAGAAAAGAAAAAACTTTTAATGAGTGGTGAAAATAATCCTAACTACAAAGTTGATATGAGTTATAATGAAAAGTTAATATTACTCACAGAACTAAAAAATGAATTAAAATTATTTGATATATCTAAAAAAATTGGTAGGAGTTTATATGAATTGAAAAAATATTTAAAGAGTATAAATATTTTAAATGTGCAAAAATTTAGATCAAATGATAATTATAAAAACATATTACAAAAATATATAAATGAATTAAATGCTTAGTGTGGAAAATTTATATTTTGCGATAAATCCTGACGATTATCCACATATAGAGACTGAAAAAATTCAATCTCTTATTGTTGATGATATAGAATTTCGTAAATGCCATTTTGAAACAATGAAACATTTTTATAATTTTTTAATTGAAAATAGAAATAGAATGACATATATAAAATATGAAATACCATATAATACTATTAATAAAAAATCTTATTGGGAAGTTTATTTATTGAACGGTAAAAATCATAGATTAGATGGTCCAGCACTTATAAAAAGCACATATAAAGAAAGTTTTAATCTTGGAAAAGAAAAACCAATTATAACAGAAAGTATAGAAACTTATTTTATAGATGGTGTTCAAATAGAAAAAGAATGTTTTAAAAAACACCCAAAAGTAAGGGAAGTTAAATTAAAAAGAATAATATATAAGAATGATGACAATAAATGAAATATATGAAGATTGCGGTTTTAATAACCCTGATGTTTTAGTAGTAACTGAAAAATTATTATCATATCTTAAAAATCCAAAAGTCACAAAAAATAGTGATGACGAAATTGTAATCACTGAAAAAAATTCAATATTTATTATTGATAATTGTGCTGATATTCAAAGAATAAAAACGAAAGATGGTGTATTAGATACCTATGTTGTATTTTATTTTTCAGATGGATTGGATTTTTCTAAGATTGTAAGGAAGTGATTTGCAGTCTATTGAATCAAAAAACCAACAAAACACTTTTTGTTGGTAATGTCGATGCCATGTCGTTGAGATTTTAATCCACACTAAAATAATATTAAAAACCTTTCTATTTTTTGCATATATAAAAATCAAAAAATATAACAATGGCAATAATTAATGCAAAAAGTCAAACAGATTTAAGTGGGTTTTATATCGTATATAAAGGCTCAGTAAGAAATGAAAGAAAAGGTATATTTGGTATCTCACATTTAATGGAACATTTAGTTTGTCATCACTTAGATGATATGTTGGATGATTTTGATCGTGATGGTATATCATGGAATGCCTATACAGCCGACTGCGAAATAGTTTTCTACTATACAGGTTTAGATGAATATCTTAAAAAATATCGAAATATTATTTTAGAAAAACTTTTGAATTTTTCTATAACAGAAGAACAATTTTTAAACGAAAGAAAAATAGTATTAGAAGAATATAAAGATTATTTTAACAAACAAAACTACAACCATATGTTGAACTTAAATAGAAGATTATTCAACAATTATGGTCCTATCGGTTTAAGGGAAGATTTAGAAAGACTTACTTATGATGATGTAAAAGATTATTTTGAATTACAATTTTCTAAACCACACACAATCATAAATGTATCGAAAAATTCAGATTTTAAAACAGATATTGAATTTGCTAGTGAAACATTTGATAATATTGTCGAAATTGGCGATTATGATGTTGAATTAGAACCTTATTCTAGTTTTAATGGTAAATCATCAGTAGTTGATATTTCTGAAGTAATCTCAGAAGATTTTGCATATGTTGATTTTATTACCTCTATGTTAAGTATGGGATTAAAATCACCATTATATCAAGAAATTAGAGAAAAAAGAGGTCTGGCATATTATGTTTCATGTACATTAGATAGAATGACAGATAAAAGTGGTATTATTATGATAAATTCAGAAACATCAGATGATAATGTTGAAGATTTTCAAAAACAAGTAGACTACGTTTTAAGTAATCCAAATTTGTTTATGACACAAGAACGATTTGATATTGTTAAACAAAGTTTAGAAATTAAATTGAAGAAAAATAAGATAAATAGACATTCAAATGTTGGTAAATATATTACACCATCAGAATGGCAAATTGAACCGATATTAAAAGATATTACTTTATCAAAAATGTTAAAAGTATATGATAAATATTTCAATTTTGCAACATTTACTAAATCAGTAGACACACAAGATAGAATTATGATTGAAGAACAAGGCATAATTAAAGAAAATTTTACACTTAAAAAATAAATAAAAACAATATGAAATTTGATTTCGATGATATATTAATACAACCAGCTACAATTTCAGATATTGAAAGTAGAAAAGAAATTACGGTTAATGATGAAAATGGTATTTTGCCAATTTTCACAGCACCAATGGATACCGTAGTTGATTTGAGTAATTATAAATCTTTTTTAAAAAATGTTAAAGTAATTTTACCAAGAACGATAAATGAGTATAAATTACCATATGAAGAAAATTGTGAATATTTATGGTTTTCGTATAGTATGAATGAAATCGAAGAGTTGTTCTTGTCTGATTTTACAGGACAAGAAAAAATAAACTCAAGAGCACAATTTATTCAAGATTATTTAAAAAATAATAAATTACATATCTTAATTGACATAGCAAATGGTCATATGAGGAGAATAACTGATTATGTCTTGGCTTTAAAACAAAAATATGGTGTTTCATTAATATTAATGGTTGGTAATGTAGCAAATCCAGAAACATATAAATTACTCTCAGAAGCAGGTGCAGATTATGTTAGAATTGGTATTGGTAATGGTGGTGGCTGTTTGACAACAGAACAAACAGGAATTGGATATCCAATGGCATCATTAGTAAGAGAATGCTATGAAATTGCTTGTACTTTAAATAAACCAGCAAAAATCGTTGCTGATGGTGGTTTTAAAAAATATGCCGATATTATTAAGGCGTTGGCTTTAGGTGCAGATGCAGTTATGGTAGGTTCAATCTTTAATAAGTGTTTAGAAAGTTGCGCAGACACATACACACAAAACATTAAACATGATAATTGGACAGAGCCAGGTAGTTTGGTGGATCAATATGATGAAAATACAATCAACATGTTTAAAAGTGGTGCAAAGTATTTTAAGAAATTTAGAGGTATGAGTACTAAAGAAGTACAAAAATCTATGGGTAATGTTGTTTTAAAGACTTCAGAAGGCATTACTCGAATGAATCCAGTAGAATATACATTAGAAGGTTGGGTTGATAATTTCAAGCATTATTTGAGTTCTGCGATGTCTTATACAAATAAATCTGATTTGAAAAGTTTTATTGGTGAAGTTGAATATAATTTAATAACACAGAACGCATTCAAAAGATATAATAAATAATCGATGTTAAATAAATATGAATATGTTAAAGATATACCTGACGAAATAATTAGTTTTGAAACAATTTTTTCTAAATGTTTAGAAAAACATTATATGAAAATCGTGGATCAAAATGTTGTACATGAAATTAAAAATGATTTATCATTATTATATCACACCTTTTATCCATTTATACCAATTAATGATATTCAATACCGAATTGATGTACATATTTATGATCAAAAAATAAATATTTATTTGAATGATTATTCAAAGTATCATGGTGATTTGTGGTCAAAAACAACACTTAAAAAAGAATTAAGAGTAAAAAAATTAACAAGAATATTAAATGAAAAGAATATTATTTACGGAAGAAGATTTTGATAAATTAGTTGGTGGCGAAGTTGTCAAAAAAGATGAAGATGATGTTGAAATTGCGTTACAGGACATTGGTTATCATAGAATGTTAGATATTCTATTAGAAAAAATAGATAATTTTAATGATAATCAATAACATTTATAAGGGTGATTCATTACAATTGATGAAAGAATTGGATGATAATTCGATAGATTTAGTAATTACATCACCACCATATGCTGACCTTAAAAAATATATTGATTTCGATGGTATTCATCCTGATAAATATGTTGAATGGTTTATACCATATTGTAAAGAGATAGAACGTATTATTAAGCCAACTGGTTCATTTATTTTAAATATTAATGATAAGGTTCAAAATAAAATTAGACATCCTTATGTGATTGATTTAATATCTACTTTACACAAAGAAACAAATCTTTTAATGTATGAAAGATTGTTTTGGAACAAGAAAAAAAGTCTTCCAAATAGAGCAAGATTTGGTGATAGAGTAGAATATTTATTCTGGTTTGTTAAAGATAGTAAGAAATTTTATATTAATTTCGATGAAATGAGAACGGAATATTGTGATTCTTCAATAACTCGAATGAAACAACCGTTACAAAAAAGGTTTTCAAGAAAAGAAAATGAAAGTAAAGAGAAAAAAAGTTGGTCACCAAACACAAAAGGTGCTTTACCTTCAACATTGATAAATATAAGTTCTGAAACTAAAAAAATAGTTGATAATCATGTAGCTGTTTATCCCGTAGAATTAGCTGAATATTTTATTAAAGGTGCAACAAAAGAAGGCGATTTAATATTGGACCCATTTATGGGTACTGGAACAAGTGGTGTTGCTGCAAAAAGGAATAATAGAAATTGGATTGGTTTCGAAATGCAGGAAGAATATATTAAAAAATCTTTGGAAAGGATAAAAAATGGATAAAATCACTACTATTAAAAAATGGTCACCAGTATTGAATGTTATGGATCTTGATAAGGAACATTATGAGTTGGCATCTATTTATGCAGAACAACATGCAAACTTGATCACAGTCTCATATGCAGACTGGAACGAACATCACTCAACGTTGCCTCAATCATTAAAGGTTCTAAAAATTTTATTAGACAATAATGTGAAAATAAAAATTTCTGATAAACCATTAGAAACTAATATTACATTTAGATTTTTGATAGAACACGATCTTTCTGTTTTGACTGCACAAGAATATTATGAGCATTTAGCTATTGAAGAAATTTCAAAATCGTTAATAAAAAAATCCAACAATGGAAAAATATTCATCTATAAACTGATAGATAGAATAGAATCTAATCAAGGATATGTTACATTTTATTCAAATATCAAAATAATAAATAGAAAAGATAAATTAACTCGCATTCTAAAAGAAAATTTATGACAGATATGAAAGAACTAAAAAATTAGAAAGAATTAATAAATAAAATGAAAGAAAAAATAACATATTTATGTGATTCTTGTAACACTGATATAGGTGTGAAAATAAGAACAAAAGACGGTGTGGAAGAAGGTATGTATTGTCGTGGTTGTTGGAACGCAATTAAAGATGATATTGGTAAAGTTTTTATTTGTGATGATTGTGGATCAAACAAAGCACGAAAAAGATATATTAGTACAGGTGTAGGTAAAAATGATTATTTACATGGTGTTTTATGTGATGATTGTTTTTTGAAAATGTTTTATGAATATTCAAATTAAATGAAATTATGAAAATATATAAAAGAGAAATACATACCGTGTATACTTATAGAGAATGTGAGATACCTGACGAGGATTTTATTGAGAAAGATATGGATCCTAACAATATTGAAGAATTAAAAGAATTTATTAGCGAATATGAATATGATTATGATTGGTGTGAAGTATCTGAAGATTATTGGATATCACAAGAAAACGGAGAGTACCCTATAACATTTGCTAAAGATATTGACTTTGAGGATATTATAATAGATATAAATTAACAATTAAAAAAAAAAAGAAAATTATGAAAATTAGAAACGGGTTTGTAAGTAATTCATCTTCAAGTTCTTTCATTATTTATGGTGTTTGTTTAGACTACGGAACACCTGAAATTGAAGCTTTAATGGAGAAATATTTAACAGAAGAAGAAATTGAAGATGTAAAAAGTGGAGATGTAATGTTATCCGAATCTCTATATGGAAAGATAGATAACCTAACATTAGAAGAAGATTATGAAAGTGAATGTCTTTATATTGGTAGAGAGTGGTCAAGTATTGGTGACAATGAAACCGGTAAAGAATTTAAAGATAATGTTAAATCAGATATTGAAGAATTAATTGGTACTGAAGTGGCACCAAGGACAATAGAAACAACAATTTATAACTAAAGAGATATGAAGATAAGAAATGGTTTTGTAAGTAATAGTTCAAGTAGCTCATTCTTACTAGTAACAACAAAAACGAATTATGATAAAGTTTTAGAAGAATTATCTTTATCAGAAGAAGAACAAGAATTACTTAAAGATTGTGATGATTTATTTGGTACAAAAAAAGTATTTGGTCAAGATTTAATTACCATTAGTTATGTGGAGGGTAACTACAGTGATTTCGAAGATTTACCAGAAGGTGCATACGAATTGATTGAAGAACAAATCGTAACAGCATTAAGAAAAGATAGTGATAATTGTTTTACACACCATATGGATTTTTAGATTTAAAATTAAATGATAACAATTAAAGCATTTCAAAACAAGGTCGTATTCCGTTCAAAATACGGTGAAATATTACCTGAAACAGATACAGTAGGAATACAAGCTGCAATGATGTCTATGCGTTTCAAAAACGAAGATGTACTTTTTTATGAAGCAAAAGGTAAAACATTGAAAGATGCCGAGAAATCACTCGAAATATATAAAAAATCAGTTAATTTTGACGGTGAATTAAAATTAGAAATTATAAATAATTAAAAATAAAGTAAAATGAAAATTAGAAACGGTTTTGTAAGTAATAGTTCAAGTAGTTCATTCATCATTGTTGGTGTTGAATTAGATGAAACACAAGAAAATTGTAAATTATTGTGTGATAAATATGTGGATGTAACAGCAGAAGATATAGAAGATTTTACAAAAAAGATATGTTGTGGTAAAAAAGTGAAATCTAAATTTTGTCCAGTTTGTGGTAAAAAGATAGATGATATCGAAGGCACAATAAATTATATTGAATTATTTAATGAGTATAAATGGGACATAGATGATATTGATATTCAATCAGATAATGGTATGATTATTGGTAAAGAATTGAGTTTAGATTTAGAAGGTGATTCACAAGATATTGATTTATTCATTAAAGAAATGAATGATGCAAAAACATTTGTACAAGAATTAGGTCTTAGTGGAAAAATTAAACTTCATTGTGGTGTAACGTATAATTAAATAAAAAAGAAAAATATGAAAATTAGAAATGGTTTTGTAAGTAATAGTAGTTCAAGTTCATTCATTGTACATGGTGTACAACTATCATTAGATGAAAGTTCTAATCTATTTGATGGAGATAATTATTGGAATTTCTCAAGAGATAACAATCTTTGTATAGAACAAGATAGATTCTATTTTGGTGGCGATTTAGAAGGATATATTGTTGGAGTAAACGGGGGCGATTTTGAAGATGGTCAAGTAACAAAAATCAAAAACTTAACAGAAGATGATAAAGAAAAAATTGTAGAAAAATTGAAATCTGTCGGTATTGAAAAAACCGTAGAAGATGTAAATATTTATATACAATTCATAAGTAATGATAATTATTAATGAAATATTTGATGAGAAAGATATGGCATTAAATTTAATAACTAATATTTTAGAAGATGCTAAAAATTCTGAAGAAGGTCATTATACAAAAAATTATATTCCAGAATATGAAGCATTGATTGAAAAAATAAATACAGATGAGAATTGTGATTATGGAGAAGTTTTATCAGATTATGAATTTAGATATAATATGCCATCATTACATTGTCCAATTTGTCAAATGAATGTTGTAACAGATTCAGATATGGTCAAATATTTGTTGAAATCAAAAAATCTAACAGAAGATATAAGAAAAATTTAACGATTATAAAGAATTAATTAAATATATTAATGATTAAAGTATATATTGCATCCCCTTACACATTAGGAGACCATTTAGAAAATGTAAATGTGCAATTTGATATGTATTCTGAATTAATGGATTTGGGATTCGCACCATTTGCACCTTTATATTCTCATTTTATAAACGAAAGACACCAAAAATCATATGATGCTTGGATGCAAGTAGATTATGAATGGATTGATGTGTGTGATTGTCTTTTAAGATTGCCTGGTGAATCTGTTGGTGCTGATTTAGAGGTTTCATATGCAATGAAAATCGGTATTCCAGTCTATTATTCTTTGGAAGAATTGACAATGAATGCTATCAAAGAAAAAAACATGACTAAAAGTGAGTTCATAACTTTTATGAAAGAAGAATTAAAACTAGATGATCATGTTATCTTAGTTAGAAATCAAGCAGATGTTGTAAAAGCAGATAAAATTTTATCTAAAATAGGATTACCAGTTTTTTCAGCAGAAATTAGAAAAGAATGGGAAACACAAGAAAAAGAAGTATATAATAATTTCTTAATAAAAGATGATGATTGTTGGAGAATACAATCTCATTATATTGGGTTCGGTGTTTCAGTAGATTTACTGGAAGAAAAATTAATAAAGATAAATGAGTAAAAAATATGAGGTAATTTATGCCGATCCGCCCTGGAGATACAGTTTTTCAAAATCCAAATCAAGAGAAATTGAAAATCAATATCCAACAATGTCAGTAAATGAAATTTGTGCATTAGATGTACCAAGTGAGAAAAATTCTGTATTATATTTATGGACAACGGCACCTAAATTGATTGAAGGATTACAAGTAATGAAGGCTTGGGGTTTTACATATAAATCACAAGCAATCTGGGATAAAGAAGTAATGGGTATGGGTTATTGGTTTAGAGGACAACACGAAATACTTTTGGTTGGAACTAAAGGTAAGTTTTCTCCACCACCTCAAGAACTTCGAAAATCATCGATGTTTAGAGTTAAGCGTTCTAAACATTCTAAAAAACCTGATGAAATTCGAGACCTTATTGCTTCTTGGTTTCCAGATAATACAAAACTTGAAATGTTTGCTCGTATGTCACCTGAAGGTTGGGACACATGGGGAAATGAAATAGAAACAGATGTTGAAATGTTAACAAAAAATGTTGAAATTTCAGAAGTTGAAGATTTACAAATAGAAGAAATTGAAGAAATTGAAGAATTTGAAATTCTTCAAGCAGAAGTAAAAAAAATTAACAATGACTCAGATGATTTCTGGGATTAAAAAAGAAAATTATGAAAGTTAGAAATGGTTTTGTAAGTAATAGTAGTTCAAGTAGTTTTATTATCGTATCTAAAGATGGTAATTTGACACAAGAAAAATTAATGAAAGCGTTTGATATTAGTGAAAAATCACCATTATATCCTGTTGCCAAAGATGTCGCAAAAAGTATGATGTGTGCTGATAAATACTCATGTGAAAAGTTCTTAGATAATTATTCATATGCTGATACAGTTGAAGAAAAAGTAGAACAATTACAGAGTGATTATCCTGAATATTTCAAGATATATGAAAACGCTAAAAATAATGGTTGGACAATTTATATGGGTTCTGCTGATTCATATGATGAACCAGCTTTATGTGAAATGTCAATAGATTATGAAGATGATAACATAATCATAGAAAAAGAAGGAGGATATTAAAATGAAAGTAAGAAGTGGTTTCGTAAGCAATAGTAGTTCTAGTAGTTTTATTCTACTTGGTGTAAAAATTGAAAATGAAAATTATCAATCAATGTGTGAAAAATTTTTACCACAAGAAATTCTTGAAAAAGAAATTAAAAACCAGAAAGAAAGTAAATGGTATAACGAAAATTATGGTGTTGAATATAGTGATATGTGGTATGAAAATCTTGATAAGATAAGTGGTGATTTCGATGTTGTTACTGATGATGGTCCAACCTATTTTGGTAAAAAAATAACAGATACAGAATATGAATTACCAAATGGTTCTATTTCATTAAAAGATTTTGATGAAATGAAAGAAAAACTTAAAGAAAAATTTCCAGATGAAGAGATTAAATTATATTTCGGAACAAGAGCCTGTTAATTTTTTATTTTAAAAATAATCCTTATCTTTGTGTAAATATTAAAAACTAAAAGATATGAGTTATAATACAGATAATACAGTAGAAATTACACAAAGTATTGAAACACCATCTGAACTTGATTTTAGTTTAGATGGTTTTTCTATTGTAAATTTTGAATTTATGTGTCGTAGAGCACAAACCGAAAATGATTTGAACGAAATGTTATCAATAAATTAATTTTATGGAATTTTATGTAGATGATGTATATTATCTCTATATAGAAAATAGAGATGAGAAATCTGTTGTTAAATTACAACGAGATTATTATTGGACCGAAGAACACATTGACGGTGTTCGTTTTGATTTAGGTACACTTTTTTCACAATTAGATATAGAAGAAATTGTAGATTCTTTAAGAAAAAACTTTGATACAGTTGAAGTTATAGATGAGTATGAAATAGATAATTATATGGAATAGAATGAAAATGGAAATAAAAGATGAAATAATTGATTTTTTAATAAGTGAAATGCAAAAAGACAATTATATTAATAAATTAAAATTTGGTAAATTTTGTTTTAAATATTATCCTGAAACAGACTTGAGTTACCCAATTGTTAAAGTATTTGTGGAAAATAAAGAAATAACAGATTTGGAAATTGTATTAAAGTCTAATTTATTGTTTATTTGGAAAAGAAAAATAAAAACACTAAAATATCTTATTGATAATTATGATAATATACAAAAAGAGAAATTATATTTCTCTTATTTGCCTGAGGAAAAAAAAACAACAAATTAAAAGAAAATTTAAACTTGACAGAATATTGAAATGAAAATAAGACAAGGATTTGTAAGTAATAGTTCCAGTAGTTCATTTGTGGCTATTGCAGCAACAGTTGTGAATATAGAGCATATCACAAAAGAGATGATAAAAGAACATAACATTATAACTTTTGGTATGTATAGAAATGAAGGAATTGATTTGATTGAAATTAATGATGAGATGATGTTAAATTATTTTAAATTATTTCCTTCTTATGAAGATTATGATGGTTGTACTGAAAATTTCGTATTTTATAAAGTTATAAAATCTGGAAATGATGGCTTGATTTTTAATAAAAGTGAATTATCAGAAAATGAAGAGTATACAATTCTTAATGAAGATGTTGATTATAATTGTTGCCGAAATCTAGATGATTTGTTTGATTTATATCAAAGGGATATTAACAAAGAAGATAGAAAGAAATATATTGATAGAATGATTAGACAAAATAAATTTGAAAGGATATTAAAAAAATGAAAATAAGACAAGGATTTGTAAGTAATAGTTCAAGCAGTTCATTTATTATAGATGCCAATAAATATACATGCGCTCAAGTGGCTGAGATGATGATTGAATCATTATATAATAATGATGATTGGAACGACGCAGAATATAATAATGAAACAACTAAAAATAAAATGTTAGAAAATCTTAAAACATTAAAAAATAAAAACATATCAATTTATATGAATTTATATGATGGTGAAGAAATTTCTAAAAAAGATGATAAAATATATGTTGAAGCTACAAGAAATATTGATTGGGATTTACCTTATATTGGTCGTGGCGATGAAGGAGAATTTAGTGAATTGTTAGAAAATGATAAATGGTTCTTTCCAGAATTTGAAAATAAAATGTTAGGTAGGTTTCCAACTTGGGAAGAAGAAAAAACATAAAGAAAAAGTATAAAAACAATAATTTATGGTCTTGTCCGTCATGTCATAGAAGATTTGTGATATTAGATACAGGTGATTTTATGTGTCCAAAATGTGAAAAAGATCCAGATGGTAAAAATATTCCAGTATTATCAAGAGAAGATAAATTAAAAAGAATTTTAAAAGATGAAAATTAGAAACGGATTTGTTAGTAATAGTAGTTCAAGTTCTTTCATTGTTATGTGGAAGAAAGAACCAAAATCTGCACAAGAAATAAAAGATATTCTTTTCCCTAATAAGGAAACTCATTTTTTTTATGATTATTCTGCACCAACAATTGAATTGGCTCAGACAATTTTTAATGAAACTAAAAGAGTAACGGATGCTGAAATAAAAGAATATATAAGAAATCAATATTCTTATTATTGTTGGAATAATAATGATAATGGCACCTGGTATTCCAAAGGTTATAAGGCAGATGATAATCTTTGTAAAAGATATGAAATAGAATATAAGGAAGCAACTGAAGAAGAAAAAGTTTTAAAAGAACTTGAAAAAGAATATTCTATTAAAGAAAGAGATAGAATTCTTAGAAAACGAAAACTCGAAAGAGTACTTGACGAAAGTACTTTTGATGAATATGAGAAAAATTATCTAGAATTATTGGACAGACTTGAAAAAGTTCAAGATATACTATGGCGAGATAATGGTGTTATGAAAGAATTAATTGAAGATTCATATAATAAATTCATGAACGATTTTAAAGATAATTTTATAAGTTATTATGAATTTAGTGATAATGATGGACAATCAATTCTTGAACATGGTGATGTTTTTGATAATGTTGAATATTTAATAACCAGCAATCATTAATGAGTAGACGTATCAAATATTATGAGTTTGAGAAAGCAAATAAAAAACTTTGGTTGAACTGTGGTGGTTTTTTAAACGATGAACATAAACTTTCAGTTGAAGATTGTGAACGATATCATAATATATGCCGTTTATATAGGAAACAAAATAGATTTAATATATTTAGTATATTTGATAGAATGTACAAAGATTTCTTACCATACGGTAAAAAATGTTTATTTGTTTCTAAACTTCAACTTACAATTCTATTATCATTGATATTGTGGATGGCTCTTATACCATTCTATAAATTTTTTGCATTTTTTGTGTTGTGTATGTTACCACCTTTATTAGTTGTTATAATTCTACAACAGAATTGGGATAGTAAATATAAGGAATCTGAAAGAGATTGGGAATATGAGAAGAAATATAATCCAAACTTTGAAAGACAACAAAAATTAAAAAGAATATTATCTGATGGATGTTAAGAAATATCAAGAATTGATGAAAGATTTATATAATGAAAGAAAGAAATATAAATCTAATAAGACATTACCATAAATTTTGATTTTGAATCATTATATCCTCACACTATGAGAACCTTTAATGAAATGCCAGAAACACCAAAAATGATTGCTGAAAAAAAGAGAAAAGATAGAGAAAATAAATTAAAAAGAATAATGGGAGAGAATAACGATGAGTGATATGTTAGAAAAACTTGAAGCAAGATTCAAGGAAATGGAAGAAAACGGTGAGATTGACGTTTGGATTGAAAAATATACCATAAATGATAAAATCGAACAAGAAAGATTTGATAAGTTTGAAAAATGGTTAGAAACAAATTCATTTGATGAACTAATGGAAAGACTTATTCTTGAAAATAACGAACATAAAAATAAGTGTTGGGAGAAAGGTCAAGGTGTATATTTAAATAATAAATTAGACTTTGTTTTTAATTATGTTTTTGATAGATACTCTGAAGTTACGGATGAAACTCTTGAAAATTGTGTATTTCCAACAGATATGAGATTTTTTAAAGGTTATCATTTTGTTCGTATTTTTGGTCAAGGTACAATAGAACGTGTATATAAAAATAGGCAAAGAATTTTAAATTTTTAAACTAAAAGAAATCCCTCAAATTGAGGGATTTTTTATTAACTTATATATAATTGTCTGACATTTAAATTACTCAACACATCATCTTTACAATCCATAAATTCTTTCCAATCTTCTTCACGGTTTTTATAGTATTGTTCATAAAATTCATCATATTGTTGTTTAAGAATTTTACTATTTTTTAGTAAATCTAAAAATCTATTAGCATCTTTTCTTGATGTAAATTTTGGAAAATAATTACCATCACCTTCAGACATAAATGCACCAGGATTTTCTTTATATTTTGCCCAAGGTGATTCATCTATATTATATGGTCCATCTATAAAAATTTCTCCATTTTTATAATTCGCATTTTCAGGATAATATGATATCCAGAAAGGAGAAAAAACATACTCAGTTTCTTCTTCACCAATAGGTTTTTTACCTTTCATTAAAAAATGTGGTGCAATTGAAATTCCCTCTTTATCATTATCACAAAACATATCAAATTCCATACCTGGTTCTGTTCCCATAAATTTTCCTGTAAATGTTTGTACTTGACCTTTAGGACCAACAACTTTAAAATTAAAAGGTTCAACACTTGAATATTTTGAAACCATTTCAGCATTTCTTATAGATTGTTGTTCTGCTCTTTTTTTATCTTCAAGTTCTCTCAAAAATTTTGGATGTTCTCTAAATTTATTAGCTAATTCTTTATTACCATATTCTTGTGCTTTGTCCGCAGCACTCTTGTATGTTGACCCTTTCATTTCATTGAATTTCGCCCAATTTTTTAATGTTTTCATATTTGTATTTTTTTTTTAATTAAAACTTAATAAGTATTTTAATTGTTGTAATAGTGCAATAGTTTCATCCATTAATGCAACAATTTCTTGATCATCTCTAAACAAATTTGTTTGATACATTCTGAACACATCAACACAATTATCAGCAAATTGATAAGGATCTAAATCTCTAAGATTTCTAATAGGTATATAAGTATCTTGATCGAGTTGAACTCTACCGTATTTGCCTTGAATTACTTCCATTAACATATCAGCATTTTCTTTGAAGTTACCTGAAAAATCATCAAATGTTTTATGGTCACCCATTTTATCTGCTTGCCAATGAAATATTTGTATTTGTGATAAGATTTGTAATATTTTAACAGATGCTTGAGATCTTTCAATATCCATATTAAATCCAAAATTTTCATATATTCTAAAACTTGTTATCATAATTTATTATTTATTTTATTCTCCAAACATATCATCAATTTCATACTTGGGCATATCTAATCTCATTTTGAATAAGAAAGTTCTAAACTTGTCTTCTTCTTCAATTTGTTCTTTCAAGAACCACTGAGCCAATGCGTAAGTATCGTTATCTTTTTCGGTTAATGCTGCATCAGCTATTTTATTCCACATTGCAGTTATATTCATTTCGTGATTAAGACTTTCTTCAACAACATTTTTAATATCCTTAAACTCACTCTTAACTTCATTAATTGAAGGCGCTTTCGCTCTACAATTTTTGTCAAAAAGATATTCATATATTTTATCCATATGTACCAATTCTTCTTGAGCGGATTTAAAAAAATATTTAGAAGCACCAAGCCAACCTTCATCATCTGTCCAACAAGACATTGATCTATAAATCTGTGAAGATTCTAACTCATTCTTAATTTGTTCATTAAGAAGTTTAACGATTTTTTCAGATAATCTAGGCTTATCCTCAATTCCATCAAATTGCTCGAATAATTTTATATTTTTCATCTTTTTATAAATTATTTTTCTATACTATATATAAAATGTGAAAATTATTTTTCAGCTTTTTATAAATTATTTTTCTATACTATATATAAAAAGTGAAAATTATTTTTTTAATTCGATGTTTTGCTTTATCTTTGTATTATGGAAAATCAATTAGATATTTATACAGATGCAGGTGGCAAACCAGAAAGTTATGGTATGGGTGTATTATTTATATATCCAAATGAACGAGAACAAAGATTTTGTTTTAGAACAAATTTAGAATTATTGAAAAACGAATTCAATGTCACTGAAGGTATTGATAATACAACAATAATCGAAACATATGCTATTTATAAAGCATTACAAAATGTTAATAAATCATATGATAAAATTGTAATATATACCGATAGTTTACACACATATGATGTATTTAATAAAATAAACAGAAGTTGGTTGAAAAGTTCTGAACTTTATCAAAATATCGTCAAAGAAACAAAAAAATTGATGATAGATAAAAATGTTGAAATTTGTTGGATAAAATCACATTGCGGTGTTTATGGTAATGAAATCGCTGACCAACTATCAACAAGAGCAAAGAATGTCAATAGAAACATGCCATTTTGTAATAATCCATATAATTATTTAGATAAGATTAATTTGTTTGATTATGAATTTAATTATTCTTTTGAAATAGATAAAATAAAATTAAACACAACTATTGGCGAAAAATACATTGTTTAGGCTTCAATCGCATACCAACCAATATACATTACATTTCCTTTTTTTATTGATTCAGTTTTTCCTCTTTTAGTATTATAAATCTTAACGCCATCATTCATATAGGATCTTTTTAATGATATAAAAGGTAAATCATTTTCTGTACAAACTTTCTTAAAATCGCCAACACAAATATACATTAAAACATCACAACTATCAAATATGTGAATTGTTTTTGCATTCGGATTTTTATCACCATTTATACTATTTTTATTAAACCCAACATAATTATTTTTATCGAAATCCTTTTTATTAACATAATAAATATTTCCATTTTCATCTTTTGATAAAATTTTACCAACGTGAATAGACTTCAAATCACCATTTATATACCTTTCATCATTCTTATCAATTAAAAATCTTTTATCACCATCTTCAACTACAACTTTATTTTTATTTGTTGGTTCATATTTTTCTTTATTTTTATAATATTCTTCTACACTTATACTTTTTTTAGTATTATTTTTTATCGGCATAATACCATAAGATACATGTTTTAATTCACCATTTTTATATTTTTCATTATCAACATTAGTCTGAAATGATATACCATTTTCATCTTTAACACTAACTTTATTTTTTGAGTGATAAGTTAAACTAGAATTTTTATAGTCTCCCATTTTTATTGGTTGTCCATCAATAAATAACAGTCCAGTTGTATCAAATTTTTTATTATTTTGATTAACAATATTATAAAATTCATCATTTGTTGACACATTATATTTTTTATGTAATTCGATTTCATATAATATTGCATCTTCACGATTTTTAAAAATTTTAATAATTTCTTTTGAAAATATATTGCCATTTTTCTTTATAATATTTTTTATTATTTTTGATGAACTAAAATATTCATCTAATTTAGGTTCACAATCACAACTTCTACAACCAATATAATATTTCTGAGTATCTGTAGGGTTTTTGTTTTCTAATTTATACACATAATGATATTTTTTCATAAACATTTTTTATTTTTAATTATATATAAATTATTGTGATGTCATCGGACTCAATTTTATAAATAATATGAAAAGAAAAAGATAAACTCAGGACTAAAAAATTAATTTGGTTCGATTCCAATCATCGTCTTCGTGGCGGTGTAGTGTAGGGTACACTTAGTCAAAAAGTCAAGAATGAATTATTTATTTTTATTCTTGACTTTTTATTTTTATTTATAATATCTTTCCTTATATTTGTAAAATAATCTTAAAAATATACATATGCAAAAAATGTACGTAACAAAAACTTTAATTGAAAATGTTGATTTCGATGAACTCGACATAGATTTACAAGAAGAATTCGAATTTAAATTTAATTACGAAGATGATGATGAATTTGAAGTAATTGATAAAGGTAGAGGTCGTGCCGATGGTTATCCTGTAAACATCGATAGAATGATTGCAAAATTACAGGAACTTAAAAATGCTGGTTCGACTCATGTTGAATTAGATTATCATTGTGACCATATCGGGTATGAAATCTCTGGTTATGAAATCAGACTTTCTACTGAAGAAGAAAAACAAGAGTTTGATGAAATAAACAAACAAGAACGAGAAAAACAACAAAAAATAAGAGATTTATACAATCAAATTAATGAAATTAAAAAATCATAATGATATTAGGAGTTTGTGAAAGATTAGAAAAAATATTCGGTATAGATGCTTGGATTTTCAGGATATTGTTTATCGTTTTTGGTTGTAGTGGAACAGGAATTCTTATTTATTTATTATTATACGCAAAGAAAAATTAAAACAAAATTTACCCGGTTGTTTATTAGGTGGTTTAATATCTGGTATATTATTTTACCTGATTGCTGATGTTACAATTTTAAATGCTTTATGCGCATCTTTATTTTTTATATTAGGTTGGTTATTAACCGATATAATGTTCTATTATATAGACAAAATCAAAAAAAGAAAAGTAAAATATTCAGTAATTGTTGCAATTATTTTATTTTACGTAATAGGAATTATATATTTGTTTACATATCAGGTTGATAATCAGGTTGATTATAAAAATGCGGTATTAGTTATCAGTGGAGATACATTAAAAAGTACTGATACACTATATTATGATAAATATACAGACGAAGAAATTAAAAATATGCAAATAATTATAAAAGAATAATATTTAAAAACATAGAAAAATGCAAAAAATTACAAAAATTAAAATGAATGATAAGTCTATTGGACTTTTAATTGAAGATGAAAAATCAAAATCACTTCTTCATCCGAAATATAATTTCAGATTCAGAAAAGAAGATGGTTTCTTTCTTCGTTGGGGTGCAACAAAAGAAGAAGATGGTGATATGACACTTGGTTTACCTGAAATTTGTGATATGGAAATTTCTGAGGTGTGCGAAGGTGTACCAGGTATTGGACCATGTAAATTTTGTTACAAATCAAATACTGGTTTCAAAGGTGATATGATGTCTTTTGAGACATTCAAAACTATCTTTCATAAGTTGCCACCAACAATTACTCAAATTGCTTTTGGTGTTGGTACAACTCGCAGACATCCAGAGATGTGGGATATGTTTAGATATTGTAGAGAAAATGGTGTTGTTCCAAATCTTACAATCAATGGTGATGTTGATGATAACGAATTTGATTTAATTGCTGAACTTGCAGGTGCTTGTGCAGTAAGTATTTACGATAAAGATTTATCATATAATGCTGTTAAAAAATTAACAGATAGAGGTATGAATCAAATCAATATTCATTATATGATTTCTAATGAAACATATGATGGTGCTTTACAATTGTTAGAAGATAGAAAAACTGATCCAAGATTGGCTAAATTAAATGCCATTGTTTTCTTATCATTGAAACCAAAAGGTAGAGCAACAAAAAACAACTTCAGTAAGTTGCCACAAGACAAATTCAACAACTTAGTTGAAATTGCTATGAGTAATGGTATTGGAATGGGTTTTGATAGTTGTAGTTGTTTTAAGTTTTTAAAATCTGTGGAAGATAGAGATAATTACAAACAACTTGAGTCATTTGCAGATCCTTGTGAAAGTACAATGTATTCAAGTTATATTAATTGTAGAGCGGAATTTTATCCATGTTCTTTCGCTGAAGGAGATGGTGAATGGAAAACTGGTTTGTCTGTTTTAGAGTGCGATGATTTTCTTGAAGATATATGGAATCACGACAGAACGATTAAATTTAGAGAAAACGCCATAAAATGTAGAAGTTGTAAAATGAATTGTTCAATTTATGATATATAAAATATGAATAATAAAACTAATATTAAAAACGAAATAATTAATGAACTATTAGATGTATTATTGTCTAAATTGGAAGAAAATCTTCGATTTGATGAAAATAATTTTAAATATGGCAAATATTATTTCGATATATGTCATACTACAGTTTGGATCAAATATTATACCAACAGCTACAGTAGTAGTAGTAGCAAACTTCATGAAATTAATTTTGATCAAAAATTACCACTAATAAAGAAAAGTAGAATTTGGGACATTTTTATTTCTTTGGATAAATTAAACAAACGAAAAGAAATAGAAAATAATTTGAATTATTACAACAACAGACACAATAAAATCGTTGAATTGTTGTTACAAAGAAATATATTAATAGAAAGAGAAAAAGAAATTAAAATAAATAAAGAATACATTTCTCTCTTACCCGAAGAAAGACAAAAACAAATATTAAGATCCGCAAAAATAAATAGAATTATAGATGATGAAAATTAAAAGAGTAAATGAAATGTTTAATGAAATAAAACTTATCACACCTGACAATATCGAGAAAATGGAGAATGAGATGGGTGAATGGATTGTTGATATTGTTGATGCAAGTATGTATTTCAATAAACCCGATGTTAAAGAAAGATACTTTAAGTATTTTGAAGAAAAATATCCTGAGTTAATGAAACTTGTCAAAGAATATGAATCAGAAGAAAAATCGAAAGGTTATACAAGAAATTTAGATATTTCTGAAGTAATTCATGATATTGTTGATGATAAAATAAGCAAAGAAGATTATTACAAGTATTGTGCAGAGATTTATAACCTTGATAAAAAAGTAAATGAATTTTTCTGGGAAATGTGGGAAGAATATGAAATTGAATAAATTGAATAAAAGAATAAAAAGATGAAAATTAAAATTACAGAATTTGCAGAAAGACATTTTGATCCAAAATTTGGTGCAACAAAAATTTTGAACATGACAAAAGAAGATGTTGAAAATATAATAAACAGTAAAGTTACTGATTTAGATTACAATTTGGCAAGAAATCCAAATGGTCTAGAATATAAGGTGATGGATGGATATGCACCATTTTGTAAGTTGGTTGCTGTTAAAAACTTCACAGATGCAAGAATTGGTTCTATGCCTATAACAAACGAGAACTATATTCATATTAGAAGTGGTTATAGTGCTCGTAGAGATAGTGAACTGCCTGTGTTTAGTAGATGGTTTGATTTACCAGTAAGTGCTCCAAAAGCTGACTATTTAATGTTTGTTCTATATTCAAAAGAACAAATTGATGCTGAGGCAATGGTTGAATATAAAAAAGCTTTTGAAGAGCATTATAAAAACACTGGTCATGATGATTTAGATGAACCAACACCTTTTGATGCTGAATGGGGAGTAGTTGCTATTTTAGGTCAAAGTCATCCAAATGAAGAACCAATGAAACCTGAAACTATGTTAAGAAACGCATTAGGTAAAGAAGAAGGTGGTTCTGGTGTTCCATTGGATAGAGATGCTTATATGAAATCAGTCAATTTCTGGAATGAGAATGCTACTGTAAAATGATTTTTGATTTAATATTTTTATCTATTTCATCTATTTGTTCTTTTGTTAAATTGAACCATTCAGTGAAACCATCATCATAAAAAGTATGATTTACTCTTTGTTTATCATACTTTTTGTGTATAATACATTCTAACTCACCACATTTTTTATATTCTTTGATTATTTCTAATCTGTTTTTATCTTTTTTATTTACATAAATATCTTTTAATCTTTTTTTAATATTTTTGCTTCTACCTATTTTGTATAATTTTTCTTTTTCATCATATAAAATATATAGGCTTTTTTCATTTATATCACCATAATATTTTGAACATTCTGGACAATTTCTTCCTAATAAATGTTTATTTGGTGTTTGTTCAAAAACCCCGTGTTTATTGCATATAATTTTTACTTTTGTAGAATTATTAACATATTCAACCAATGAATAATTATATTTATCACTATGTATTTTTCTTGATTTTTCTATAAATTCTTCCGTTGTTGATCTTTGATCATTGGCGACTTTTTCTTGACCACATATTTGACAACCATAACCAATCAAATGATTACAGGGTTTTTGTTCAAACACACCATGTATAGGACAAATAATTTTAACATTAATTCGTCCTTTAACATATTCAACTAAGGAATAATCATACTTATTATCGTGAATTTTTATAGATTTTTTTATAAATTCTTCTAAGGTTAGTTTTTGTCCATTAGTAACTTTTTCACGACCACATTTTTTACAAGCACAACCATTTAAATGTACATATGCTTTTTGAATAAAAATACCATGTTCAGGACAAATAATTTTGACTTTTGTGTGTGCAGTTTTATATTCTACCAAGGAATAATCATATTTGTTGCCGTGTTTTTCTTTGGCTTTCTCAATAAACACTTCTGTTGTTAATCGTTTTCTGCTCATAATTTACAAAATTATTTTTTTAATTCTTTCATCATTTACTCTTGTGTTTTTCAAATCCTGATAAATCAACCATTCAATATATTTAGATTTATTTGTTATTATTTCATTCATTATATTATCTAATTTTCTATCAATAGAAACTGTTCTGTTTATTTTTGTTTTTTTCTTTTCCATATTTTCGTATCTTTGTTTATATTATATATTAAAGTTTGAAAGTCAAAAAGTGTTATTTTTGGTATTATTTTCAATAATATAAACATTTTTTGATATTTAATATATAAAAACAAAAACTATCATGGCGAGAAGTAAATTACCAGAAAACAAAAAGAAACCTAAAATTTCAATAACAATAGATGAAAAATTAAGTGAAATTATGGAAGATCAATTAAATGATTTAGGAATAAATAGATCAAAATACATTGAAAATTTAATAAGAAAAGATATAAAGGAAAGAGGTTTAGATATAACACCAGATTATGAAAAATAAAGTAGTACAAATATATTCGGATGGGGCATCGTACCCAAATCCTGGAGTTAGTGGCTACGGCACTATTTTAGTTTATGGCGAACATAAAAAAGAAATATCTGAAGGTTTTATTAAATCAACAAACAACAGAATGGAACTTCTTGGTGTTATCAGAGGTTTAGAAGCACTTAAAAAACAAGGACTAGAAGTTGATATAACATCTGATTCTAAATATGTTGTTGATTCAGTAAACAAAGGCTGGGTCTTTAATTGGGAAAAAAGTGGTTATAAAGGTAGAAAAAATGCGGATCTTTGGAAAGAATTCCTTATCTTGTATCGCAAACACCAAGTTAAAATGATTTGGGTTCGAGGTCATAATGAACATCCATTAAACGAACAATGTGATAAATTGGCAGTTGCTGCAAGAAAAGGTGATAATTTAAAAATAGACACAGGTTATGAAAAAAATGAAAAAAATTAAGATTAAAAAAAATGAGCATACGTGAAAATTTCTTATCATTAAATGATATAATTAAACAAAATAAAGGCTTTCAATTTTTTGATAAAAATGAAAGATTGTTTGAATTGATTTCGGTAACAGAAAAATGGATTTGTGTTGCCGAAGGATTCTTAGGCGATAAATACCAGAAAAGAATAATTATTAAGTTTATTGATGAAATTGATAATCAATATACAATCAGTAATTTAACAAATGAAACGAATAATGGTGACATATTCAATTTCGCATACATTGAAAAAGATTGGGATAAATTAGAATATCTTACTTATTCATATGTAAGACATAAACAGAAAAAAGAATACCTAACTTACATTGAAAATGCTTTGAAAAATGGTAATATTACAGAAAAAGAATATCAAAGAGTGTTATATGATATGGCATTATAAAAAATGAAGATAATTTTTTTAGACATAGATGGTGTATTAAATCTCATACCGCAAGGTAGAGATAAATTTGGACCAATTTTTCATACTCATTTTGTTGATAATCTTAGATTTTTAATTGAACAGACAAATGCCAAGATTGTTATAACAAGTACTTGGCGATTTGATACTATAAAAACATTAGGATTTTCTCATGATGAAATGATAAAATATTATGAAAATAATACATTTGATCTGATGGCTGATGGATTAGAATTTTGTCAGGAAATGTGGAAATTTAGAAATTTACCAGGTGAGGTGATTGCAATAACACCACATATTGATATATGTAAAAGAGGTTTAGAAATACAAGCTTGGTTAGATAAAAATAAAGATAATGTGTCTAATTATGTTATTTTAGATGATGATACAGATATGTTGGAAAATCAAATGAAAAATTTTGTTCAAACATCTGAAAATAGTGACCACGAAGATTGTGTTGATATTGGTTATGGTTTAACAACCATATGTACAAATAAAGCCATTAAAATATTAAATGATTAATTTAATATATAGTTAAAACAATTAGTTATTTATTAACTATCATAAATATGAGAAAAAAATTAAAAGAAGAACATAAAAAATCAAAAGTGTCAATATCTATTGACCCAGATTTATTAGAATTATGGGATGAATATATATCTGGAAAACAATTGAACCGTTCAAAAAGTATGGAACAATTATTGGAGAAATATCTTAATGATCCAGAATCATTAAAACACTTAGAAAAGTTAAATATTAAGAAATAAATTTATTTAAATTTCCTTCATAAATAACACCATTTATTTCTCTTGTAGTTGACCACAATGGTTGTAGATTATCAAGAGCACAAACAACATTTACTGGAGTATCTTTATCAAATGTAGAGACCGATTTGATATGATCTATGTGCCATTCACCATAATTTTCCCAAGTCATTTCAGGTGTGAATAATTTTTCTATGTGATATTTTAATTCGTTAGCACTATATCCTAACATATTTATTGTTTTGTCTGATTTTATTGTGTTCATTCGGGTTATGGTATTTCTTAATGTTGATCTCCAAGCATAAACATGTTTATTTTCTTCTTTGTGTTTCTTCATATAAAATTTTCTGTGTAATTTATATGATTCTGTTTGTCTTTTTTCTTTTTCTTTTTCTTGACATTTTTCTAAATTATTGTTTCTGTAATTTCTACTTTTCTTACATATTTCTACTTTGTGATTTTCGTAATATATTTTTTTATATTTTTTTACTTTATTCTTGTTTTTATTTAACCACTCCTTTTTCTTCTTTTTCCTTCTTTCTTGTCGGCATTTCTTACAAGAATTTTCATAACCCCTAGTATTCGATTTAGCTTTGTAAAAATCTTTAAGTTCTTTCTCAACACCACAATCATTACATATTTTCATCTTATATCATCATTTTTTTAATACACTCTTTCATTTTATCATTCTTTGAAAGTTCTTGTATTAGGCACCATTCTATTAATTTTGATTTATTCACGAAATTATTATCTATCAATTCTAATAATGGTTTACTTAAGCATATCGCTATAGATTTCTTCTTTTTCATAGTTCATCTTTCTTTTCTATTATATATTAAATAATAAAAGTCAAAAATTACCATTTTACTACCAATTAAATTTTTATTTTAAACTTATTCTATTATCTTTGTATGATATAAAAGAAATTATGAAATTACCAACACATTTAGAATATACTTTGAACTATTTTAATTTGAAAAATAAACAAATAGATATTGATAAAGTAATCAATGTATATTTCTATGGTTCTCATGTATATAAAACAGATACAAAAAATTCTGATTTTGACTATATTATTATTTATGTACAAGATATAGATGTATCGGATACACTCATAGCCGATATGAGTGGAAACATATTAAATGCCACACTGATTTCACCAACACATTTTCAAAAAATGATAGATTCACATAGAATAGATGCTATTGAATGTTTATTTGTTAGTGAAGATTGGAAATACGAAACAATTAAATTTGATTTTGTTCTTGATTTAGTTCAATTAAGAAAAAGTATTTCTGCAGTTTGTTCAAATAGTTGGGTCAAATGTAAGAAAAAAATAAAAATCGGAGAAGATTATATTGGTAAAAAATCATTATTTCATTCTTTGAGAATTGCTGATTATGGTATTCAGATTGCTAAATATAGTAAGATAATATCATTCGATAAACCTGATTCTAAATTATTGTCACAATATTCTTCATACAAAGATTTATTAGATGAAATACTTGGTTATACTGAATGGAACGACTTGAAAAATAAGTACCAAGAATTAGCAAATAATCTAAGAAGTGAATTTAGAATAGTTGCACCAATAAAATAATTTTTTAATTAGAAATATTATATTAAATTTGCATAAATATTAAACACAAACAACTATGGAAATAATCAAAATTGTACTCTACACAACATTTTATGTATTAGCGGCTATCTGTTTATATAAAATGTTAAGGCTTTTTAAAAAAATAAAGTTTGATGACATTAAAGTAAGTGATTATGGGAAAACAAAGAATATTTGTTTATACTTAGTTATTAATTGTATTTTATTAGCTGTCTGTATGGATTCTGTTTTCACATGTGGTGTCTGGATATTTAATACACTTATTTGGTTATGGAATTATAATTCGTATAGAAAACTTCAAAATGATTTAAATCTTCAAAATTTAAATCAAGTTCTATATAATACAAAACCGCAAGATAAAAAAAATGAATTACGTTCAAAGAAATTACAAAGAATATTCAAATCTAAAATATAAAATATGAATTACGAAAAACTCAAAAAATTTGATTTATTATCCATTAAAAGTCAAGAACAAGCAGATGAATGGAAGAATTCAGTCTTAGAATCAACACCTGAAGATGTGTTGAGATATATAAATTTTCTAAGATATCAACAATTTAATGGTAACATTACAATTAAGTACATGGAACGAATAATTCAATTTTTATCATATGATGAATTGATGGATATTGAAAGAGAAAATTCTAGTATTTTATCTGGAGACGTTGAAGATTTGATGATTAATGCTCCTTCTATCATAGAAGATGATATAAATCCTATAAAAATTGATAGTCAGGTTTATTCTGTGAAAGCTGAATTAATTGACAATTTTGAAACTGTCGTTATTGTTAATGATGGTGAAAAATTGCAAAAATTTGGTTTTATTCTTGATAAAGAACAATATTATGCTTATGAATTGTTTGAAGAAACTCAAGAATATTATGAAGAAATTGTAAAAGCTGACATCGGTACAAAAATTAATGTATATTGTGATGTTGTTGGTGAAAATCAAGTTGTAAAAACATTTATTAAAAAAGCATTGAGTGAAGAATATCCTGAATGTCTTTTAACTAAGAAAACAAATAAAGGTGTAATGAGTCCAATTTTCCAGGGATCTTTCACTATTCTTAAAAAAGAAAATGTGTTGTCTGCTGATGGCGTATCAGAAGATAGAATGGCAAATCACATGGCAAAATTACAAAATGAAATTGCTGAAAAACTCGGTGTAAAAGTACAAGACGTTCATAATTACGCAAATGGTACACAATCATTTGATGAAAGTGAATTTGAAGATTTAGATGTAAAAAAATACACAATGTCTGATTTTGAAGATGATTTCAAATTTAGTGAAAAATATTGTTTTTCTATTGAAACACCAGAAGAAGATGAATTATCATTTTCATATAATCCTTTAACCGAAACCATATTAAATTTTCACGGAACAAATTTTGACAATCTTTCTGATGAATATGTCGATGAAGTATATCAGTTGTTAACTGTTAAATTTGGTTTTAATGAAGATGCTGAAGGCTCTTGGGCTATTTCAAATACGAAATTAGAAAGCGTTTTAAGAACAATTGTTCGTGCAGGTGGTTTAGTAGAAGCAAACAATGAAAATGCTTCTATGTTCTTACTAAGATTCATAAGAGATGAGAAGATTGACAGTATCTTGAAAACTTCTAAAAACTTCCAAGTTGTAAAGAAAATCAAAACTAAAAAAGACGTTGAAGAATTTGTAAAAGATTCAGGAACAGAATTATATTATCAAATTGGACAAGTTTTAACAGCCATCTTAGAAGGCACACAAAGACTCTTTGGTAATGGTCATGTCGTGTTTGATTCAGACCAAAAACTAACAATCTGTCAAACAGGAGATGAAATTGATTTAGTATCAGCCAGTAATTATGCTATTGATAATGGATATAAGAATTTTTATGTAGTTGATAAAGATAAATATACTCAGTATGATGCTTGGTTCAAGGAATCCATTAAAACTAAACTAGATGAAAATGAAAATTAAAAATAACTAAAATTAAAAAGATGAAAAAATTAATTATGATGATGGCACTAATGATGTGCTTTGTGAGTATTATATTTACTTCTTGTGAAAAAGTTACATATTATAACTTAAAATTTGAAGCTAATCATGGGGTAACCGAAGAAAATATTTATTGCAATCCAGGTGCATATTATAGCTGGTCGGTTTGTGATAAAGACGGTAATGTAAAATACGAAAAAGAAGGTACCGTCCTTAGAGAAACTCTGTTTGGAAATTCAATTGCACAATCCGGAGATTGGATATTCATTTATATCGGTGTGTATGATGTATTTGATTATGGTTCGGTTACATGTAAATCAGATGATGGTACAATAGATTTAATCGCATATTCGAATAATTTATATATTGATGATAGCGATGATATGACATTAAAATCACTACAATATAAAGACACCACAATAAAAATACAAACTATTAAATACCAATTAAAATAAAAACTAAAAAATGAAAAAATTAATTATGATGATGGCACTAATGATGTGCTTTGCTGGATTAACCATTGCACAAAAAGGAACTATTTATGTGAATAAAAGACCTCGGTCATTGACAGAAAGTGGTATAATTGATAATAAAGTTGTCGCTAACGAAATTAAAATCAAAGATGGAATTGTACATTACACATTCAAAGATGAATTTGTGCGCGCATCTTTACCATTATCTTCAATAGATTCAATTATATACTCCGATTCGAAAATTTATTATTCTCCATCCGTATTTACGGATGCCAGAGATCTTGAAGTCTATAATATTAGATATAATCTAAATAAAATGTATAAGCAATATAATACAGGAACTACATGTATTATATCAGGAACGTTAATAACAACAATGGGTATACTTTTCACAACAAATAACAATTCAAAATTTGGCTTACCATTAAGTATATGTGGTGGTATATTATCACTTACTGGGTACATAATTCAAATTGATTCTCATAAATATTTAAAAAGAGCATCTATACAATATGGTGTTACACCAATGTCAGCAACAATTAAACTTAAATTTTAATAATATGAAAAAAGTATTTATGATGATAGCAATAATGATTTGCTTAGTAACCATGGCTTTCAGTCAAGAGCGTGTTATAAAAGAAACTGCAAGTTTCATAGGTAATGTTGGACAACTATCAACCGCAACTGGTTGGAGATTATCTACTGATAAAGAATGGCTTTCTTTGTCGAAGACAATTCCTCAGGATTTATTATCAGAACATAAAAATTTGTTAACATATGAAGAGTACGGTTTAGGTGATGATAATTTTATTTCTTATACGATGAAAAAAATGTCACATGAAGGTAAATCGTATTGTGTTTTGATTAAAATGTATCGAGATGGACGATATAAATATCCGAATATTCGTGAAGATTGGTTTGAATATACATCTACAATTGCATACATATTCACAGAAGAGGAATTTAATAAAATTAATGTAATAGATAATAAAATTAATTTGATTGAGATATCTTTGGTTGATGTGATTGTTTTGAGATGTAATACCGATATAAGTTTGATATTGACAAAATTTCAGCCAGGAGCTAACACCGTGTCAAAACTATACTTATACATTGCATCGTATAAAGAAAAAAACATTGTACAGTTTCAGATAAAAGATAATAATTACAGAATGGATAAATCGTTCGGAAATTATTACTATGAAACCGATTACACATCGTTTGACAATTTTATAAAATTAGATAATAATACCCGAGTAGAATCATTCAAAAATGCGACTAATGATGATAATTCTGTAGAATCATTATTAAATCGGAGCCGAGATGTAAAATTGAGTAAATAAATAAATTAATTTAAAATAAATAATGAAAAAATTATAAAATGAGATAAGTTTATGACGTTTGGTATAAAAAGACATTTTTAATTTAATATATAATTAAAAATGTCTTTTTATGAAAAAATTAACAGAAGAAGAATTTCAACAAAAATTGATAGATAAACACGGTTGTAAATTTACCACATTGTCACCATATATAAGTCATAAATCAATAATAAAAGTTAAATGTAATGTGTGTGGAAGTATTACTTATCAAACAACGAATAATTTATTAAATAAAGATTGTAAAAATTGTCACACAAAAAAACAAACAAAAACACATGAACAATTTATTATTGATATTACTAATTATTATGGTGATAGAATAACAATAAAAAATAAATATGAAACCGCTGTGACGAAATTAAATGTGTTGTGTAATAAATGTGGTCACGAATGGAGTGTAAGAGCAGGACATTTAAGTGGTAAAAATCGTGTCGAATGCCCAAATTGTGTTGCTAAAAGACTTGGTAAAATAAAAAGAAAAACACACAATGATTTTGTAACTGAAATCCAAAATAAATATAAAGACAAATATACTATTTTAGGCGAATATGTTAAATCAACAGAAAAAATAGAAATAAAATGCAATATTTGTAGTTGTGTTTGGAAAACAAAACCAAATAATTTATTAAATGGTTGTGGTTGTCCAATGTGTAGAAAAAGTAAAGGTGAAGAAAAAGTAAATAACAAATTAATAAAAATGAATATTAAATTCATAGAACAAAAAATATTTGACAATTGTAAGAATATATTACCGTTACCATTTGACTTTTATTTACCAGAACATAATTTGTGTATTGAATATGATGGTTTACAACATTTTAAACCTATTGAATTTTGGGGAGGCGAAAAATCATTTAAGATAAGAAAAGAAAATGATTCAATAAAAAATGATTTTTGTATAAAAAATAATATAAAATTATTAAGAATACCTTATACAAAACTTTCTAAAATAGATGAAATAATAGAAAAAACAATAAAAAATTAAAAGAAAGGAAAAAATAATATGAATAATATCGAAAATAAAAAAATCGTAAATGATAGATTAATGTCTATGAGACCTATTGATGAATTGGAACAGATTGTCAAAACTAGAATAGATGAGTTAATGGTTCAAAAAAGATTACATGAAATCGTAAATGATAGATTGATGTCTATTAGACCTATTGATGAATTGAAACAGATTGTTAAACATAGATTGGATGAATTAATCGTTCAGAAAAGATTGAGTGAAATAGAAAGAAATAATTAAGGTTTTTTGAAGATGTAAAATATGAAGTTTTCAGTGAAGAAGAATTTAAAAATATGCAAGGAAAATATTTAATTACCACGGATGCGTGGTTTTATGGAGCAGACGGAAAACAATATAAATCCGTTTGGGGCGAAGTTGAAATACTAAGTGATGGTATTTTAGGCATAAAAACAAATGCCAGAAGTTCAAATTGGTTTGTAAAAATTAGTGGTGAGAAAAATCACGTTATTATAGCTGGATGTCAAATTCATTATGCTGTCAAAACAGATGAAAAACCAAATACAGATTTAACACCAGATTATACAATTGAATCTGGGGAAGTTAAAAATTACAATCGACCATCTTCTATTTATATTGTTGAATAAGGAGAAAATTTCTCCTTTAATTATTTCCGTTTCGTATAGAAAGTATTTTATTATATAATTTTTCAAGTGTTTCTAATTTTGGATAAAAATGTTCTCCATATACAATAATATATGGTTTGCGTTTGTACTTATTTAATTTAAAATCCTGATTTAGAAATCCATCATCAGCAAGTTGTAATTCAAAATCTTCAACATCTTCTACAGAAACCAATTTATCAATTAATTCCAAGACAATTTTATCGTCATATTCGTTTGCGAATTCGTCCATATCTTTTCTTCTTTTTGTCCCAAAATTTCATTTTTTCAAAAACAACTTTATCCGAACCCAATGGTAATGGATAATACCCAGCGATTTTTGGCTCTACTTTTCTCCAAACAAAATATATTGTTTTATCTGATTGTTTTTCTACATATCCTTCAGGATTAAATTGACTATCAGTTAAAGTTATAAGATAAAAATATCCATTATGAAATGAATGAATACCAGGATAATCACCATTATTCTCAAATCTATCTTTATTGTAATATGTGAATTGATTATCCTTTAATTTAATACCTAATTCTTCTTCCATACCTCTAATTAAAGAGTTTATTGGATTTTCACCCGATTTAAATTTTTCTGCCATCGAATGTTCTATTGGTCTAATTCTGATTCTACCATCTTTGAATTTCGCTCTGTCTTCCCATAGTCTGTAATTAACACCATCTTTTTTATAAAGTATTCTTGCACCAACAAAATCAACATCTCTGTATAATTTTCCATCTCTTTCAGATAAAACACATTCTTTTTCTTGTAATTCTTTCCACAAATGTTTTGGTGTCTTATAAACACCAGTACCCCATTTTTCTAATGGAATATTATATTTTTTTAGAAGTGATAATAGTTCTTCATAACTATTTATACCTGATAAACTTGATTCAAATATGTTGTATGTTAATAAATGTTTCATTATTACTATATATAAATTTTTTATTTTAAGATTTTTTTCTTACTTTTGTATGATATAAAAAATTAAAATTAATTCAATATGAAATATTTTTTACCAACATATGAACAAGCTAAAGAAATGGTAACATCTAAAGGTGATTTAGTTTTTTACGAAACTGTAAATTACATAGATGGTTTCAAAATTTCTGTATTCAACTATAGATTGGCACAATATATGGATTTTGTTGAGCCAGTTGTTGGTAAAAACTACAAGGCTCATGAATTAAGAGGTTTAACTTACGTTTTTAATGCAGATGGTTCTTTATTCAATAGATACTTATTGTTCAACAAATTCTTTAACTTGAACCAAGTTACTGAATCAATGTACGATATGGTTAAAAATAAGAAAATAAACAGCGTTTACAATAAAGATGATGGTTCTTTGGTTACTTTTATCAAATTACCAAACGGTAAAATAATAGCAAAAACTAAAGTTGGTTTAGATAATGAACAAGTTGATTCAGTTAATAATTTGTTAAATAAAAACATTTCAGACTTTGTTAATGAATGTCTTGAAAAAGATTTAGTTACAATGTGGGAATATGTTTCTTTCAAAAATAAAATTGTTTTAGACTACAAAGATTCTAACTTAATATTATTGAAAGTAAGAAACTTGAAAACTGGTGAATATGTTGATGTAGAAGAATTTAGAGGTAGAGGTTTTGATGTAGTTAGAAAAATAAACCAATTTACTGATTTAGATTCTATAATATCTTGGTCTGAAACTGCAAAAGATGTTGAAGGTGTTGTTGTTACTTTTGAAGATGAGTTTATGGTTAAAATCAAAACTCAATGGTACTGTGATAGACATCACTTATTGACTGAAGATGCAAATAGAGAAGATTATATCATCAGAATGGTTTTGGAAGAAACTATTGACGATATAAGAGGTCAATTAGAACCTGAATCTGACAAAGAAAGACTTATGTGGATAGACGAAATCGAAGTTATAGTAAAAGATTTTATGAAAGAAAGAATAGCTGAGGTTGATGAATTAATTACTAAATTCGATGGTAACATCAAAGATTTCGCAATCAGATACAAAAAAGACAAGAACTTTGCAGTAGCCATGAACGTAATTAGAGGTAGAGTAGATTCTTATACTGCTGTAAAAGACTGGTTGTTAAACAACACTAAGAGATTAGAACAAGCAAGATCATTTATTGATAGAAAAGGTTTCAAGAGAAAATAATCTCTTGAAACTCTTTTGTTTAAACTATTAAAAAATAAAAATATAAATTATGAATAACGAATTAGAATATTTTAATCAAATAATCGATGACTATAACAATGTTGTCAATAATAAGAAAGAAAATAGAAAAGATTTAATAAAAGCTGTTTTTCAAGGATTAATTGCTACAATATTGTTAGGCTCTATTATATTTTGTACTGTAAAATTATTATTAATGTAAAATTATGAATGCAATAAATAAAGCGGAATACTATCATCCTAAAACTGGTCAATTACTTTATCATAGATATATGGAACCAACAGATGATGGTTATAAAAAAGGTATGCAAGGAGCATTTGACGCAGTAAATGATAAACTTATATGTAGAAGCTATGATAACATATCACTCAGTATAAAGAAACGTGGTTTCGTATGTATTATACATGCAAGTTATACAAATAATGAAGGCAAACATATAGAAACTAATTTACCAGAAATATATAGAATTCAAAGAGAATTGAAATTGACATATATTGTTGAAGATATTAGATTAGTAAAAAAAGATTATTACGATTTCACTGAAGAAAATAAAAAGAAAAAAGAATTAACCGATAAAATATTATCACAATTTGAAGATGTTGTTTTCACAAAATCAAAGACTAAAACCAGAGAATTTATGAAACTAATACATGAACAAAGTAGAAAAGGTGTATCCATTGAAGAACTTATTAATATGACTAAATAATTAAACTATGTTAAAGAAAATTAAACACTTAAAGGGCGAACAATTATATTTATTAACATCTATGGCTAATACCGATATAGAGGCTATATTGGCTGGTAAAAAAATTGATGAAAATAAATTGAAATATAAAGAATTATTATACGACACATCACATCCGGAAAATGATAATGTTGATTTTTTTGTAGAGAAGATTTTTGATCAACTTATGTTTGATAATTATGACATTTATTTAAAAATGAAAGAAAGAATTTCTCAAGTAGATAATTTTAATGACTTGGATATGGATGACAATATGAAAAAAATGTTTGAAGAATCAAACAGGATAGTTATCAAATTCATCAAATTATATGAAAAATTATTACTTGATTCTAAATTTGAATATGCAAATATTAGACAAGTTCAAAAATTTCTAATAGAAAAAGAAATGACCGAACAAATTAAATTAGAGAATTATGAGTATTGCATCGAGTTGAAGAAAAAATTGAAAGAAGTATAAAATGAGAAATTATAGAGTATTACTAGATAAAAAAGTAAATGAATATTATGTTCAAGGTCAAGGCAAATTAACTAAAATTTGGTTGCCTATAACAAAATATAAAAAAGGTGATTATTTATTAAATATAAAAACATATATTCATTTTATTGCAGTGTTTGCTGCATTATTTCTAAATTATTTTGTGACAGACGATCCAACACTGTTAGGAATAATCGCAATTCTTTATGATTTCTTTTTTTTAATCTATGCTATTATATGGTTAGTATTTATTAGAGAAAACCATTTCAATAAAAGATACTTCTGTGATGAAAAATCCGCCAAAAATTTTATTAAAGAAAAACTACATGAAGAAAATAAAGCTAGAGAACTAAAAGAAACTGGTCGAAATATAATTGTTGGTATTATGATTGATGGTGAATATGTCGATGGCGAAAAATTAAGAAGATGGAAAAAACTCGAAAGAATCGTTGGAGATAAAAAAAAATAGTAAGTTAAAATGTTAGAATTAAAAAGAACAGTAAAATCTACACAAGATAAAACTATAAAATTTATCTTTTATACAGAAGATAAATTAATTATAGAATTCTCATACATCAATAAAGATGATGGAAAGGATATTATTTGTGTACCAAGTCAAACTATGTGTAATGTAGGTTGTAAATTTTGTCATACTACAGATTATATAGGTAAAATAAAAACAAGAAATTTGACAAAAGAAGAAATATTCTTTGGTGTTGATTACATGTATCAAAATTTATATTTATCACCAAAAACATTACTCATATCTTATATGGGATGTGGAGAACCAATTTTTAATAATGAAGGTGTAGTTGGTTCAATGAAATTAATAAATGATAAATATAATTTCTATACAAGATTTGCTATTGCAACATCAATACCAGAAAATAAATACATTGAATTTTTTAATTTCACAAACCAAGTTGATCAGTTGAAATTACCAGTTAAATTACACTTATCATTACATTATACAATGGATCAGATTAGAAATCAATGGATGCCAAGGTCAATGAATATCATGGAATCATTAGCCGCAGTAGATTTCTTTAAAAAGAAAACTGGTAATCCAGTTGAGATTCACTATGCTCTACTTGAAGGTATAAATGATACTGAACAAGATGCGATACTTTTAACTAATCTAATTAAAGATAGAGATTTTAATGTGAAATTCTTATTCTATAATAAAAAAGATAGTATTGATATTGAACCATCTGAAAAAGATAAGTTGAAAACTTTTAAAAGATACTTTAATAAGTATAGCATAGAACATGAATATTATATACCACCGGGACTTGATATTGGTGCAAGTTGTGGACAATTTTTAATGGAAGAATATTTAGATAAAAACCCGAAAAATGAAAAAATATAGAATAATACAAAACATAAAAAATGATGATTATCACATACAAGAACAAGTTGATTTTATCTTTTTTAAAAAATGGATTTCATTACATGAACCAGGAGTGATTTTTAATGCACATCCATATACGAATAAATATTTTTGGTTTTTAATTTTTGGTGCGTTAGTGTTAGGTATTCTTTTGACTTGTTTATCAAATAATAATGTGTATGTTATATATGATGTAATTGTATTGGGTTGTTTAATGCTTTTTTGTTTAGATGGTTTTGATGGACATTTTAACAAAAAATGTTTTAATACAGTAACGGATGCAAAAAATGAAATTGATGAAATTGAAGAAACAAACAAATACAATTCTGAAATTAAAGAAAAACTTAAAAAGAACGGAAAAAATAAAGTCGTGAGTGTATATATTAATGGCGAACATATAGATGGCGAACAATTGAAAAGATGGAAAAAATTAGAAAGAGTAATAAATGAAAGTAAAGACCCAACATTAAAATAATGCAAATAATAGAGAAGAAAATAGGACTTAGAGATGTTAGAATAGTATATTTTGATAATTACAACTATTCTAAAGACTATTTTATTCAAAAAATGAAAAAGAAAAATATTTATTTTGATTATATTGTTGTCTTGGCAAATATATCATGCAGTAGGTATTGGAAAAAAACAGAAAGATATCTTTATACAAATAATTTTATGAGACTCGAAAATGATGAAGATAAATATTTTAGTGTTGATGGCATCATAAAAAAATACGAAGAGAGTAAAGAATACCAATTACACAAAAGAGAAAATAAATTAGAAAGGATATTAAATGAATAAGAAAGAAGAATATATCAACTTAATGTTATTAGAGAACATTGACATCGCAACAAAAGTAATAAAAGAAACGTATGAAGAACTTGAAGAAATTCGAGAATTACCAAATGATTGCACAGGAATAATAGTAGATGGTTATGTTTGTGAGAACCCAGATATGAAAATTGATTTACTCACTAATCATTATCATGTTATTGGTTACATGGAATGTTTAAAATCACAATCAACAGATTTGTTGAACCTTAGAACTATGAATGATGAGGAATTCGAAAAATATTTAATTGAACAAGAAGAAATTAAAAAACATAACGATTTAGAAATGCAAAAAATCAAAGACATGATACAAAAACGAAAAGATAAGTTTAATATATAAGTCAAATATAATAAGTCTGAATGAAATTATTTGATTTTAATGCGTTCACATTAAATGAAAAACTTCTACTTGAAGGAAGAATAGAAACTTTAGAAGAAAAATATAAAGATAAGATACCAGATGAAGCGATCAAATGGTTAAAGGATAACGACCCAACACTTAATAATGCTTATTTTGAATGGTCTCTAAAAACTTATGCTAATCTTGATGTGGTAGAAAAAGAGAATTTAGATAGATGGAAAGTACCTTATTATAAAACTTTCACTAAAATCTTAACAAAATTTCATAATAATAGAAATAAGTTATCAACCGATGAGAGAGATATCAATAATTATAGAAGAATTACACCAAAAATATTTGATATCGCTGAAGAATTTGGTCATAATGATAGGGGTGGCAAAAATTGGTGCGTTTGTTATGACTATAACCATTTCTGTCATTATTTTTGCCCAGATGGTGGCATTACAATGATAATAAACAAATTAAATTCTAAAAAAGATTTAGCCTTACAAAAAACAAAAGATGGTGATGTTACTGTTTGGGATTATCAAGATGATTCTGTTTTTCATTTTGTTTATCGAACACAAAGTAAAAATTTTATACATTATTTACAACAACAAGGTGATTACGAATTTGTCATAGACTATTTTAAAGAAAATCCTTTAAGACAATCAGATATGCCTAAAATTGATATTGATGACTTGAAACAATATTGGATAGATAGTGTAAGTTATGAATGGTGGTATTTATGTGATTATTGGGATGTTGTTAATTTTGTAGATTATGACGATTTTAAGAAAATTTTCTATGATAATTTAGTTTCAGACATTAATAATCAATATAATCACATTTCAAAGGAAGACATATTAAGTTATATAAAAGAAACAGATTTGGATAAAAATTTATCACCATATGAATATCATAAACTTCATTTGGAATCTGATTTTGAATCACTGATAAAATTTATTGATGACTATGGTGATATTGAATCATTTTTTGATTATTGGTTTAATGAAAATGTTGATGAAGAATATTTGAAAAATTTACTTAAGGAATACGCATGGCAAGATTTAGAAGATATTATTGATGTTAAACAAATGCTCAAAAACAAGGCAGATGAAATTGATGAAGATGAATTAATCGAAAACTTTTATGGAAATGATTATCGTTAATTTTTTTATTCAAATTTTTGATGTATCTTTGTATTGTTGTGAGAGAAACAACATATGTTCTACAAAATACTGAAAAATAAAACAAAAGAAAAATCACAAATTATTTTTTTTATTTGAAATTCGCTGTATCTTTGTATTATCAATTAATTTAAACTTATAAAACTTATAACTATGGCAGCAGCAAAAAATTTATTCGCAAAGGCAAAGGCAACAGCAACACCAAAGGCAGCAAAGAAAGATGACAAGAATATCGTTAATGTTCCTGGAACAGAATTCGCTGAAAAGTTGGCAAAGTTTGCAACTCTAAAAACACAGATGGACGAACTTAAAGCTGAAATGGCTATGTCTCAGGAATTTGTGAAGAATGTTGGTGTTGAAGAATACGCAAAGTTAGTTGAAACAACTAAAACCAATTGTGGTTCTTTTATTCTCGCTTCTGAGACTGGTGGTCGTGTTATGATTCTTCCTACCAAGAAGTATATTATGATTGATGAGGCTGCTGCTGAAACACTTAAAGAAACTTACGGTGAAGATGTTGTTACAGAAACAACAACATACGGTTTCAACACAGACGTTTTAATGAGAAACATGGATGCTATTTCTGCCGCTCTCTTAGAAAGTGATTTACTTTCTGATGACGATAAAGATAGCTTAATCGAAGCAACAACAAAGTATGCTGTCGCTCCTGACACACTCGATAAAGTTTATGTTCTCGCACAAGAAAGTGGAAATTCTGTTGCCGAAGTTATCGAAGACATTCAACCAGTTGTTATGATGAAAAATGCTAAGTGCTAGTACACCACATATTAAAAAAAAGCCACTCGTATGAGTGGCTTTTTTGTTCTAACTAACTTTTGTTTCTATCAACTCTATTTATTCTACTATCTAATGGTCTAAGGTTTTTGTAATGATTAAGTTTCAATAAATCATCAACACTATTTGCCGTCTTTAATTCTATGATGTGATCTATATCCCAACCATATTCATATTCACTATTATATTTTCCATAATTTTCCCAAGACATCCAAGGTTCAAATTGACTTTCGACATATAAAATAAATGAATCCATATCACAACCAATAATTTTCATTGTCTGTTCATTTTTGTAACCTTTAAGTATTTTAGAAATCATGGAATACATACTTTCTCGAAACTTGAATATAGGATCTTCTATTCTTTTTCTTTTTTTATACTCATTATTTTTTCTTTTTAATTCTTCTTTATTTTCTTCTCTATATTTTTTCATATATTCTTTTGATTTATCTTTATTTTCAACTCTATATTCTTTTGCTTTATCTTTATTTTTTTCTCTATATTTTTCATGTCTTTCTTTTTCTTTTTCAGTGCCTTTTAAATTTTCCACATAATATTCTTTCATATAATCTTTCATATATTCTGATATCTTTTCTTTATTTTTTTCTCTATATTCTTTTTCTCTCTTTAAAATTTTATCTTTATTTTTTTCCCTATATTCTTTCATATATTTTGCTTTTTCCTCTTCTGATTTAGCCATAATTATTTTATTTTTATATATTAATATTTAAAAATGGAAAAACGCCAAAGCACAATTTTTTTTCTACAACATTTTATAAATAAAACACTACAAAATATATGAAAAAAATATTACTATTATTATCAACATTATTTCTGTTGTTATCTGTACAATCTCAAGAAGTCTGGCTCACAGAAAGACTTGATTTTGAAATAAATGAAAACAGTAAATATAAAATAGAATTTCAAACTCGATATAATTATTTTATTTATTATGATCATACCGATGTTGGATATTCTTATCATCTAATGAAAAATCTATCATTGAATACAAACTTAAGACTCACTAGATTTTATTCTGATTATAATTTAAAACCACATTTTTCTTTCGACTATAATTTCAATGGCATTGGTATTAAACCAAAAATTGAGTTTAATATCAACGATTCAACGATTGATGTAACTTACAGAACAAAATTATATTTTAATGCACCTATCACAAATAAATTTTATGTTTATTCTGCAACAGAATGGTTTATTTCAAATAATACAATAAATAAATTTAGAATTTATGCTGGTATTCAATATAAAATATCAAACGCAGATTTAATATTATATTACATGAAAGATGAAACATATAATAATTATTACACAGAAACTCATATCATTGGAGTAAGTACTATATTTTATTTCAAATTATAATTTCAAAACATTTTTTTATTTAGATATTATTTTGTATATTTGTATTAATAACGTTAAAAAATTAATACTATGCCAAGACCTTATAAATCAGGAACATATATCTTCCCACCAAGACCAGAACATCGAATTTCTTCAGATTCATTAGTAAAATATGATAATGGTGAATACTGTGCAGAACCTAAATTAAACGGTTCTAATTGTTCATTATATTTAGATGGAAAAACATACACACAAAGAAATAGACATCAAGGTGACATCTCGAACTTCAAGATGGACAGCAAAGAAATCATCAAACTACACCGTGGTAAAGGTGATATGCTAGTTGTTGGTGAATATATGAATAAATCACAAAATGATATTAACGGAAAAGTATTCAATAACAAATTTGTTATTTTTGATATCATCGTATATAATGGAGAACACTTAGTAGGTTTGACATATGAAGAAAGACGTAATATTTTAATTGATATTTTTGGAACGATATCATATGATGATTATTTGTATCAAGTGTCTGAGAATGTTTTTATGACTAAATCTTTCGATAGTGATTTTACCGCCTTATATAACAAAATCATCAAGATTGATATGTTAGAAGGTTGGGTTCTTAAAAGAAAAAATGGAAAATTAGAAAGAGGTACAAGAGAGAAAAATAATATTGGATGGATGGTTAAATGTCGCAAGGAAACCAAAAACTATCAATTTTAGTGAAAACAGATAAAGGTATGCAAATTGATCATGGTGATGGCGCTTGGCGAGACTCAACATATTTTCGATTTGATATAGAAGATTTACACGATTTCAAAAAATTGAAATCTGCAAAAATAGAATCGGCTTATATTGATACTATTTTATCTTGGTCTGAAAAAGATAACAAAATGCCAACAGAACACATCTCAACAATGATACATTTTATGACTAAATTAGTAAATTTCAATGATAAATTTATTAAGAAACATAATGTTAAACCATATCATATCAATTTGATACGAAGATTATTTATTGATTTTGATGATTATGATGATAATGATAAAAAGGCTCATATGGGATATAAAAGACCCTATGGTAATTCTAATGTCTTAAGTGATGTTTATGAAGAATATGAAAAAGTTTGTGGTTTCCCTATTAAGTTTGAAGATTTACCAATCGAATATTTAGAAGATTATGTTGAAGGTGAGGAAGACCCTACTGATATTATCAGTGAATATATTTCTGATCGTTGGATGAATGAAAATGTAAGTTTCCTCTTAAACATTCATAACGAAGTCATGGATATTTTAGAATATATGATAAAAGAATTAGAATTCACTTCATTTGAGTGGGTTCCTGTTGTTGGAAACAAAATTTTTGGAAATGATACATGGAAACCAACTGAGAAAGGTATTCAACAATATAACAATATGAAGAGAGAAAATAAATTAGAACGAATATTAAAAAAATAAAATTATGTTATTTTGGTGGTTAAGAAAACATTTTGTTAAAAGAAAACCTGAGAAATCTCTAAAAATAGATGAATTAAATTTTATTCAAACCGTTGAATATTCTGACGGTTATAATACAAAAATTGATTATACTTGTTTAGATGATATAAATGAATTTATTCTATTATATAGAAATGGAGACACAACGAAATTTCCTTATGTTACAACAAATTATAATAAAAAATTATATGCAATGTTCGATTTAGATGATTTGGATAAATATAATGATTTTTGTAAAAATTTCACAGAAAAATATGTTATATTTCAATCTAGTCCAGGTCATTATTGGGCAATTGTTGAATAAACCTTTTGATACATTTTCAGATTTCTTAAAAGATAAATTATTGTACGATTGGATTATTTATACAGATAGTGGTTATAATAATTTTACCAGATATAGAAAATATTTTAGTATTAGAGGTTGGTTTGAAACTTTAGATAGACAACCTATAATAATTAATAAATCAAGTAATTTAAGTTTAGATTTTACAAATTTTATTGATAAATTAGAAGATTATTTTCAAACTACTTCATTAGAATTATCTATGTTAAAGTATAAGGACACAAATATGTTGAATCTTTATAAAAGACAAAAGAAATTTCAAAGGATTTTGAAATAAATTATCTTTATGGTTCAACATTAAAGAATATATAAATAAAAAAGAAACTATGAATTATAACCTTTTTCTTGACGATATAAGAGAACCATATATAGATCCAAAGTATATTGCCGCACTTGGTAAAAAAAACTTTGATTTTGTAAGTACGTATCATTATACAAATTACGCACCATTTAAAAATGAAGAATGGGTTATTGTTAGGTCACACGATGAATTTGTTAAAAAAGTAGAAGAATTAGGTGTACCAAAAATAGTTGCATTCGATCATGATTTAGGTGATGAACATTATAAAAACACTACAATTATAAATTATAGTGATTTTAAGGAAAAAACTGGCTACGATAGTGCAAAATGGTTATGTGATTATTGTCTAGATAATAATGTTAAATTTCCAGAATATTATGTTCATTCATGGAATCCTACGGGTAAACAAAATATAATAACATATATCGAAAATTATAAGAAACATATAGAGAATGACTAGAGAGCAGTATGATTATAGTAATATGTTTTGGGAAGATCCTGAATTTAATATTGATGATGGGATACCAAAGTGTTATGAAATTATAGATGATGATATGATATTTCATTATTTAGATGAACAAGAAATAAAAACTTTTATGAAAATAAAAGCTAAAGAAAATCCTGAAGTTATGAAGGATATTAGATACAAAAAATTAATGCGTATCTTAAAAATAAATTAATAAAGATGAGAATTTTAGTAGAAAATTACAAAATTGAATGTTTTGAAACAGAACAAGATTACAAATCATGGATAACCGATAATGCATCAGATAAAAAATTGTTTGCAGCAACTATATATCACGGAACATTTTATGGTATTCCACAGAATATTAAAAACAGGTTTAAAGATAATTTGTTAGTATCTATCAAAACAAATTGTTATACAGATACACAATATATTATAATTCATCAATAATATGAATATTTACAAATATATATTATTTGTATATACTCGGTATATACAAGAAAATTGGGATGATTATACAAAAATTGGAAAGTTTTTAATATATCCAGCATGGATATTTAGATCCGTTTTAGTTTGTATTTATTCAATCCTTTGTTTTCCATTTGTGTTAGCACATATGGAAATAGAAAAAATGGATTTCTTAGCTATATCTTTGTTGTACAAAGATGATGACATCCAAAAATAAAAAGAATATTAAATAAACATGGCTATTAGAGTATTAGCTTTAAGTTCTGATAATGATGGTGTGGGGTACTATCGAACATTAAATCCTCATTTATGTATGAAAGATCCTGAGATAAAAATCGAAATTAGATTACTCAGTGATATGACATTACCATTACTAGATCCAAAATTTCTTCGGCATTATAATATTATCTTCTTTAATAAGATGATTCCTTTCGTATCAGAAGAACACACAAACATTTTTTATAAATTATGTAAAGATTTTAATATCAAATTAATTTATGATATTGATGATTATTGGATATTGGATTCCTCACACATAAATTATAAAAATTGGGTGAAAAATAAATCTAGTGAAAAAGTTGAAGCTGTTATAAAAGCTGCTGATGTGGTTACAACAACGACTGAAATTTTTGCTAATAGAATTAGAAAAATAAATCCTAATGTTGTTGTTTTACCAAATGCGTTGAACATAGAAGAACAACAATGGCGTTCTGAAAAAACAAAATCCGATAGAATAAGATTTATTTGGGGTGGTGGTATTTCCCACATGGTTGATTTAAGACTGATTCAAGATGAATTTAAAACATTCAAACCATCATTTTTAGAAAAAGCACAAATGATTATGTGTGGTTACGATTTGAGAATTAAGATGCCTGATGGTAAAATTAGAAAAAATCAAAATAATCGAAGTCAATGGGGGTTGTTCGAAAGTTTTTTTACAGGAAATGGTAAATATATCAGCGATATGAAATATAGAGATTTTCTTAATAATTCAGATAATTTTGATAACGATGATACTTATGGATACCGAGAAGAATTCATAGACCAATTCTATCAAAGGAGACACACAAAGCCTATTTTACTTTATGGTACTATGTACAATGAAGCCGATATTTCGATAGCACCATTGAAAAATAAACACAGTTTCAATGAAATGAAATCGCAACTAAAACTCATCGAAGCAGGTTGTCACAAAATGCCAGTTATTTTGAGTAATTATGGACCTTATACAATAGACGATGTTGAAGGTAAAACAAGTAAACAAAAAGGCTGGTTAATAGATGAATCAAATTGTAATTGGAATGAAAAAATGCAATGGTATGTTGATAATCCAACAGCAATAAAAGAACATGGTGAAGCAAATCACGAATATTTCTTAGAAAACTTTGAAATGAAAATAGTAAACAAAAAAAGAGCAGAACTATATAAACATGTGGCAACACAAGACAGAACAAATGTTAAAATTTAAATTAAATTAAAATATGAATAATTTAGATACACAATTAAAAGAATTGTACGAAAAAATCTTATCGAAAGAAAGATATAGAACAGATAGAACAGGTTATGGAACAAAATCTATATTTGGACACCAAATGAGATTTAATATGCAAGACGGTTTTCCATTAACAACATTAAGAAAAATACATATTAAATCTATGATACATGAACTATTGTGGTTTCTTGGTTCATATAATGATAATTATAAACAATTTGGAAATACAAATATTAAATATCTACTCGATAATGGTGTTACTTTCTGGACTGATTGGGCATATAAAAATTACTATTCAGATAAACTTAAAAAATATCAATTAAATGATTTAAAAGATTCAAAGACTGTTAAAAAATTTAGATTCTTAAGTCAAAAAGATTTCGAGAAAAAAATCATTAAAGATGATGATTTCGCACTAAAATGGGGTGACTTAGGTCCAGTTTATGGAAAACAATGGAAAGATTGGGGTGGTTATCATGAATTCGTTGAGAAAAGTAATATCATAAAAGAAACCTCTGGTAATCACGTACTCATAGATAAATTAGGTTGGGAAAAAATCTATATGAAAGGTATAAATCAAATAGATAAATTAGTCAATATGATTATCGAAAATCCTGATTCAAGAAGATTAATAGTAAATGCCTGGAATGTCGCTGATATTGATGATATGTTATTGCCTCCTTGCCACATGATGTTCCAATGTTATACAGATATTATCACAATGGAACAAAGAATTGAATATTGTGAGAAAACATATGATAAATCTGATATAGACGCATATATGGAAAAAAATCAAATTGATGATTGGGACGAAATTAAAAGAGACCCAAGAAAACAAATTAAAATTCTTGACCATTTTAATGTACCAGAAAGAACTTTAGATTTACAATTATATCAAAGATCAGCAGATGTTGGACTCGGAGTTCCGTACAATATAGCATCATATTCATTATTATTACATATGTTAGCACAAGTAACAAATATGATTCCTAATGAATTTGTTTGGACTGGTGGAGATGTCCATATTTATGCCAATCATGTTGATCAAATGATAGAAACATCTAAAAGAGAAATAAGACCGTTACCAAAATTAAAAATAAATCCAGATATTCAAAATATCTACGGTTTTAGATATGAAGATATTGAAATATTAGATTATGATCCACATCCTAATATAAAAATGGATGTTGCTGTATAAAAAATAAAAAACCGAATGACAAAATCAGAAAAAGAATTTGATATACTTGAAAATACAATAAAAGATGCCATTGTATTGGAGTTTAAAGATGAGATACTTGCATTGGTAAATAAATTT
>Ga0172381_10000420_pt1 | contig 50980 bp, 103 predicted proteins | sample Leawel6488metaG_FD_119754 | JGI IMG/M metagenome (GOLD analysis project Ga0172381, IMG submission 119754) | Leachate microbial communities from a municipal landfill in Southern Ontario, Canada - Leachate well 64-88 metaG | ecosystem: Engineered > Solid waste > Landfill > Unclassified | place... | reverse complement strand
GGTCTTTAAGAAAATGGACCCAACTGCAACTCCAGGACTGAAGGCTGCTAGGCGTAAGAAAGAGGAGAGTGAGGGAGCTACCATCCACTCTCGAATCATCATGGCAGCTGAGAAGATCCTGATGGGGAGTCCTTTGCCGTTCGAAGACTTGTACTCTCAACTCAAGGCTCTAAAAAGAATTCCCGGTGGGTTTAACCCAAAGCCAATCCTCAGGAGACTACTAAAGGAGAGCCAGTTGTTTGACCTGAGCTCCGATGACACCTACTCTATTAGAGTTGAGTGCCAAGAAGAGTCGACTCCAGAACCAGAGGACCCAACACCAAACCCGGCTTCAGAAGCGGTTATTGAAGCTCCTCCAATATCTGAAACCCGGATTGAGGTAACCCCGAGTAAACCTGAGGGTTCAATCCCAAAAGTTCCAGTCCACTTTCCAAGATGGTCAGGAAGTTGATAAACTTGACTCTTGCTAGGTAACATGCCTAAAAGGCAAACATGTCTAGCAGACTGAGAGCTCTTGAATCCGATATCACTACACTCAACGTTGATGTAATTGTCAATGCTGCCAACGAAGTTATGCTTGGAGGCGGCGGGGTAGACCACGCAATCCATGCTGTAGCAGGGCCAGGGCTTCTGGAAGCCTGTAAGAGGGTCGTTGAGGTAAGTCCTGGAGTCAGGTGCCCAACTGGGGAAGCTCGCATCACACCGGCCTTTAGCCTGCCTTGCAGGTATGTTATTCACACGGTTGGACCCATCTGGAAAGGTGGGTTCAACAAAGAGGCTGAGCTTCTCACTTCTTGCTACCGAGAGAGCTTGAAGCTCGCAGCTCAATTCGGAACCTCGGTTGCCTTTCCAAGCATCAGCGCCGGGGCCTATGGTTACCCAACGGATAAGGCTTGTGAGATAGCTGTACGAGAATGCAAAGCATTCCTGAAAACTGACAGAACTCTCAATGATGTGATTCTAGTTTCATACGAGTCACCGATGATCTTCGATATCCTCACGAAGATGATCCAATACCTCTAGATTACATCCTCACGCTCGAACCGAGTCGGTGGTAGGGGTGCATCAGGTTCCTTGTGTACACCTAAGGATTCGGCACGAAGTCTCTTCACAACTTCCTGATCGACAGTTATCCCATTTAGGACCATTGTCTCGAGAATCTCTTCCATAGTCTGAGGGTAATCTGCAATATTACCCTCAGAGCGAGGCCTAGCAAGAACTACTCTGGTAAAAGGGTTGTAAGCTGGTGATCTAAACTCTCCAATGCGATTCTGGAGGAAGACTTGAAGGTCCTGCATGAGAGAGGAGCAATTAGCATTGTTCCAAGGTCCAGGACCAAACTCACTACAAGGAAACCCCGTTACATGTACCAATTGACTTTGATCCTCGAGGCCGCCTGATTCAGAATCTGGAATTAGCCTAATCTGAACTTCGAGGTATGGCATATCACAGTACCGGATCCCTCTCGAATCGAGTCGGGGGTAAGTTTTCTGATGGAGTATCTCCTTCCACACATTGTTGAAGGAAGTTACTGGCTTTCGCCACAGAAGCATCGACCCCAGCAAACCACTTTTTGCTATCTATCCCGTTCGATTTGAACTCATCCCTCATACTACTGATAGCTATAATGAGATCCCCAAGGTGGTTGACTAAACCAGAAATAATGGCGTCATCCTCTGGAAAAGACCTCACTGATGACATTCCCAATTGAGATCGTAGCCATTGCTCGTACAGGAAACCTTGCTCGAGAGCCGCCTGACGGAAGTCTAATGAGCAAGCATAGTTCTGCCCCAGGGTTCGAGGGTTGGCGTAGTAAATAGCATCGAGAGCCTGATTTATGAGGTTGCCGCCAATGTCCACAGAGATATCTTCGGATACCCCAAATTCCTTTAGGGTATCCTTCATGTGAACAAGTAGTGTGTCAATTGAGTGAGGCATTACAGAACCGGATTTCTTTCAAATCTAGTTGGTCGTGAGATACTATTCGGGAGAAAATTCATGGCAGCTTGTTCTACATGAGACCTTTCTATAATGTATTGAGCTAGATGTACATGGGCTTCTTCAACGGATTTTTCTAAGGAGGTTTCTTTTCCACTAGCTGTGAAGGAACACCCGTAAGTTCCGCAATACCACTCATAGGGTTTCGGATTGTCAATGTCAGCCAGATCCCTGAAGATAGACATGTTGTATCCTCCACGGGTCGTGTACCAATAGATCCCTGGTCGTGATGGTTCGTTGGGTCTTCGAGACACCCTGATCCCCAAGAGAATCAACTCAAGATCCTTTTCCTCAGTTGGCATAGGCTCCAGTTACACCAAAATAGCTTGTAAAGTCAACTCTTCGGTGTACTATGCGACAGGCCAACCCTAAGCCGGCCAAGTGTAAGGCTTGGGTAAAGTAGCTGACACCGACGATATCGAGTCATTCTGGGATGGGCTGAGGCCTCCACGGGATCCGAGTACATTCACCAATGTAGCTGTCGAGAGTGTCAACTTAGAAAACCCTGTCGATGAGGAATCAATTCCTTATGTGACTCGTTACACCGTTGATTATGGTGACAACTCTCCCCTTGAGATAGAGGAGTCTAGTGCCTCCTTCACCACTATTGCCGAGGGTAATATCATCACGGACCCACCCTACTCTTCTCACTTGAGTGGCACGGACAGATCAAACAGGAGTCTCTTTAGAGAGATCGTTTACGCAACGGAAAGACTCCGCCAGTTACTAGGGTCAGCTGGAATAACCTATAACTTCACCAGACTGATAGATGGAATTGATATTAGAGCTCAGGATCTTAGTATTGGACCTGAAGATCCACGTTTAGGTTACTACCGAGAGATGACTGTTCTCATGGCCAATTCTGAGGATACCAATGCCAGAAGATAATGAAGTTGAATCCTATTGGGACCATCGGGAAGGTATTCGGACTCCTCCGACTCAAGAGTCTCGAGACCAATGGAACCCTAGTGGGCAACAGATATTCAACATCCTGACTCGAGTGTTTGCAGATCCTCCCGCCGAGTATATCAGCCAGACTGAGAACGCTAACCTGATCATCACCCATCTAACTCGACAGTACAGGACTACAGGTAACTACCCTGACTATGAAACAGTGCGTAATACATTTGAGACGAGAATAGAACCTGGTTGTGTTCTACTCTTAGATCGCATTGTACATAGTAACTTGTATAGTCGTACCCTGACTAGTGGAGAGTTGTGGGAGTACATGAGGAGGATGTATTCAAGTACCCCTACTTCTCGCATCCCTGAGGTAGATAGACAGATCAGTGACTATGTCCTTGAGTATTGCAGGGAACACCATGCCTACCCATCGATAGCTATCATGCGTGGGTACTTCATTTCGAGCATGAGAATTCAGGAACGAATTCAGGACTTGATTGTTCGTGTAGGGGGCCTCGATGGTGATATCCCATCTCCAAGCCTACCCCAAGAAGTGACGGCGCTTCAAGAAGAGGGTGAGTCCCAGAGTCAAGTTATCCTGGATATGCGTAGATTGGCTCTGCTACTGAGCAACCTTCAAGAACTCATCGACAGAGTTGGGGACGATGACCACATTGATTCGATCATCACCGAGGTGTTCACTTGGGTTGAAGCTCAAGGTACTGCCCACAACATGCGTACTAGTTGGTGGCAAGACACCCTTCACAACTTCGAGGTTACCTACCATATTCGTCGAGGGAGTGTTCATCGACAAGGGACTCATGCTCACGACAGTACTGCTGCAGACCGTAGGATTCTAGCATACACTGAACAGTACATGGGGATGGTTGGGCATCTACCGAGCCAGGACGAGACTCGAAGATACTTCACAAGCGAGAATGATGGTCATGCTATAACAAGGTTGTCAGAAATAAACAGGAACGAAGTACCCCAGCATGAGAGACGCATGGATGCTGGTACCATGTTCCTAGGCCATAACATAGCAGACCTAGAGTTACCGGAGAGACGTTCCGACGATGAGCGGGAGTATGACACTCGTATCAACCTCAGGCGGGTTGCCCTGCTGCTCAATGGGATCATTGAGACATCCGATAATATGTCAGAACCCCTCAACAGGCGGGTGCTCAGTAACTTACAGACATCTCTTGATGAGTTAGGGGGTAGAACTTTCAACCATTATGGGGATGAGGACTGGAGGAGGACAACCCTACATAACTTCCGAGTGGAGTTCCTACCCATGAGTGCTCCGGGCACGTTCCCTCGTCCAGAGGAACTTTATCCAACTGAGAGACATGCCTACCCACCACCTAGGGATCCAATGACGACCAGACCTCAGACCAGACCTCAAGAAAGGGTTGCTGAGGACAATAGGGTAGATGGGCCTGCTGAAGATGACTCTGTATCGATAACCAATGACTGAATCTGAAGACAGCATCGAGTCCTATTGGGAGGTAGTTCGTCCTCACTTGATAGAGAGAGCTCGTCAACGAAGGGCTGCTCTACTCAAGAATATTCTAGGGGAACATCCGATAAAAACCTACAAGATCATCAAGGAATGGAACACATGTGAGTCCATCAGAGAGTTAAATTTGTCAGATGGCTACTACAAGAAGTGGTGACATAGAATCATATTGGGAGGTAGTTCGTCCTCACTTGATAGTCGAAAGCTCCATCAACTCCATGGTATTGCTGAAGGCTTTGATGAGGGTTAGCCGAAGAGTTTTGGTGCCAACCTTTGCGGCTGACCTGAAGATCCGCGAGTATATCTCGACGGTATTCAACACCTTCGGGGTCGAGGTCAGGTTTGAAACGATCCGGGAGCACTTCCGTGGGGTACTAACTGAGTATGACTTCGAAAAGCCATCTGAAAACTTGGAGGTGCTCAAACGTCTTGACGAGATCTCCCGCATGTGGCCGGATGTGCTTTGATGACTGATGACATCGAGTCCTACTGGGAAGGCCTACGCCCGCCGCGTAAACCAGGGAAGGATCCGCCCAAGGGCAGTGTCTGTGACCATATCGATCCGACCAAGATCGAAGGTTACCACATTTCAGAAGATGCTCTGTACCTGCTCGAGGATCCAGTGGATGGGGCTACTGCCTCTGACTACCAGGGAGAGTCCTGCGTAGTGTTCAGACCCAGGTGGTACAAGCTGCACCGGTGGGTCTGGTGGCTGTTCATCACTGGAGGGTTACTCTCCTCATACGAGTGGACCTTTACAGTGATAGACCTGAAGGTACATAAAGCCTATCGCCGAAGGAGAGAGTGGCCTGGCTAGAGGTTTACTCCACGTATCTTGAGCCTCTCGGCTCTGAACTATTAGCCAAAATCAACATACCCTCTTGGAATCCTCTGCAATAGGCTACCGGGCCAGTTATACCTAGTTCGAGATTCGGTGTAACTACATTCTATGCCAACAATCGAAGTCGGTGAGTTTGATAAGGTATTCGTGGTAAGGCGCACGGAAACTCAGTTACCAAAGGGTTTTCAACAGGTAGTTGAGGTATCTGAGGATGACTTGTTAGTTTTTGTTCAACAAGGACACCTGATGACTGATACCCCAATAGGTAAACCTGCTCGGGGTGCACCCAAGGCTCGAGTATTCATCGGGGGTGACCAGATTGGTGTCCTGAACAAGGTTCGAGTGGAAGCCGATAGTGATAACCCACTTCCAATAATGGAGTTCTCCATTATCAGCCCTTTGGTTGAAGGACTCACAGAGAGCACTAGAAATTCTGTTCAAAAGAGTCTCGACAATTTGAAGAAGTTGTTACCGTTGGCAACTATCCATGAGATGGGTTTCAAGGGCGTTGAGCTCGCCACCCACGGAAGGGACTTGACCCTTGAGTCTGTACCCTGAGGATAAGTCTGAGCCTTTCATCTCGGTGAGAGGTTTGGTCTACAAGGGCAAGGGAGAACTGCCTCCTGAGAAGGCTCTTGTTGTGATCGTATTTGGGAAGCCCAAGGTCTTGATGTATATCGGGCCTGGACTCGACTTCATTTATGAAGATGGTTACATGCAGAACCACTTCGAAGAAGATGTGGAGATTCATATCCCATCTGACGGTCTCTATATCTGGACTGGGCAGGTGGTGGAGCGTACCAGCTTCGCAGAAGACGAGGTAGAGTATTGGATTGAGGGGTCCTTCGAGCCAGCCTCAAGATCGCAGTGGGACAAGTATCTGGAAGGTACTCCACCTTGGGATACTAGCTTGTACTTAGTTGATTCACGCATTAGGGATCTACTTCTCGAGGAGTGCGAGGAGGATCACACTAAGGCCAAGCACTGGCCTCCAGATAGGTTCCACCGAGAAGAAGTGATCTGACACCTTCGGTGTAGTCTGTCTCATGGCTGATGTTGATGTAGAATCTATGAGGGCTGCCTTCGAGGAACTCGACCGCATTCCGTTTAGTTTTAAGGGTAAGTGCACTCAGGCCCGACTCATGGACGAGAACGATCCTGATGGTGCTGTAGCGCTAACGGATGATAAGGGTGTCGCTTATGTGATGATGCCTCGAGAGGTCTACGAGGATATCCTCGAGTACAATAAGAATCGGGCTAAGGACACAGTAGAAGACAGTTTCACTCAGAATACTAAGATCAGGTCAGAAGATGACTATGATCTGACAGTTCATCGAGCAACAAAGCAAGATGCTGAAGACATCCATGCTTTTGGGATTACTATCCCTGAGATCAAGGTCAGCTCTCAAGTAGAGTTCATGAGCAAGGAGGAGCTCGAAGTCACACTTGAGAATCCCTGGGCTGTTGTTTTCTTCGCATGTGATAAGAAAGGAACTATTCAAGGCTTCTGCTTGGGGCAGACGGGTGACCCAGATCACTGTGACGACCCGACTCAAGCTTGCCTTGTATACCTTGCTGTGGCTGAGGAGTGGAGGGGATCAAGCCTAGCGGTCAAGTTGTACCAGGATGTCGTGGGCGAGCTCAAGAAGCGAGGTGTGACCTACCTCTATGCTTGGGCATGCCCAACGAGTGGGGCAGCAAAGTTCTTTGCTAAACAAGGGTTAGTACCAGGAAGAACTTGTGTTTGGATGGATACTAAGCTCTAACCCTGATTCCAAAGTGTCGTAGCTGTTGCACAGTCCACGTCGGTACACAGGTAAGTAGCTACAGCCATCACGTCATGCACCCAGAACTTGCCTGGCTCGTTCTGGTGAAGATCTGTGACGTAGGGTCCCTCATCCTGACCGGTACCCTCCTCCATAATTACCATTGCAATACGGGAGGTCTTACCACACTTCACACACTTGGTAGTCTCAGAGAACGGGCCCTGGTAACTGTTCTTGAGTCCCTTGGTTCCGTAGACCACGGATACCATTGGGCTCTTGTTGGCATTGAGTATCCTTCGAACTACTCTTTGAGCCGGATCAGACGAAAGCTTCATAGAGAAGATTGGTCAAAAGAGGATTAGCTACAGGACTGTCAATTCAAGTTCAAGTCCTCTATTCGAGTCATATGCTGCAATTTTCCCAACCAAGACCGTCAATCAACTCTAGGGCTGCCTTTGCATCCCGAACTTGCTTCACCGTTGGAGTCTGTTCGCACCCGGCGGTCTCCGCCCAAGCATCCCTCCCAATGGCCATATCAGCAAAAGGTACGAGAGCATCCCTAGCCGCCAACAGAGCACGCTCGGTAGTGCGAAGGGAGGTGATCCTTCTTGGATCTACTGGCTTTGGTTTTTTGGAGAACATGGGTTCTTCCACCCCTCCTGTTGCCGTATTTGCATGATCTGATTTATTGAAAGGTTGGTGCTATCCCACCCTTGTTCCTGGCAGTACTTCTGGACGAAAGCATGACGGCCTTCGATCGTAGCCTTCATATCGTCAGCATCAGCCTGAGTTCCGGTAGTGATTGCAACTCCAAGGTTTCCTGGTAGCTTCACAACTGGCATTTTTAGTTCCTCTTGTTGGTAAACGTCCCATCGTTTCCACTACCAAGGATCCCACCTCTGCTGAACTTTGCATTCCGAGGGGGTCCTTCAATATTCCCATTCTCGATGGAACCCTGAACAATGAGCTCAGCTGCCTCAATCATTGAGAGACCGGTGGCCCAAGGTGGGTTAGCATTGTCGACACACCACTCTTGAAGCTTGAACTGGTTTTCATCACTCATGCGGCTAGCTTTGAAGTGAGGTACCCGCATGGGAAGCTTCTTACCTGTGAGGGACTCGAGAGCTTCCTTGAAATAATTGATAGGAGAGAGTCCCCTTCGCTTGCTAGTCTTTTTCTTCATCATCTGGCCCTTTGCCGGGGAACATCTGAAGAGCTATTCGGAGTTGCTCTTCAGTCAGATCTTGAAGGGTCACTGCGAAGCGGGTCCCCTTACCAATCTTGTTGTAGCAGTTGATCCCACCCTTGTATCTTGGGAAGTCCTCGTGGAGTTTCTCGATGGCCTGAAAGCGAGCGGTCTCCTCTTCCTTGAGAGTCTCCCTTCGCTGAATGGCCCTCTTCACCCAATCCTGTTGTCGCTTGACTTCGACCATGAGCTCATCTTCCAAGTTTGGAAGATCTTCCTCAATGGTTGTTCCGCGATAGAGTATATCTCCATCTCGAGAAATTCGAATGGTTTCGAAGATGAACAGCAACTTCGATGGTTTGTCACCAGGTTCATTCTGCTCACGAATCTCGAGAGCCCTATACAACTCAGGGTCTTTCACCACGAGTATGTACCAGTACCAATTGATGGCTAGTTCCGATTCAGTGCCTAGTCCAGCGAGCTTGGCCTGGATCAAGAATAGGGCATCTTTCGCTCGAACAGCAACTTCTCTTGTTGAGTAGCCTTTTGGGGTATCCATTAGTGAGTCCTTGGCATAGATCCATCCTATATCAGGTTTCTAACACTCTGCGCACCTGATATTACGAACGAACTCACTGATTCTCACTAGAATAATTCAGAAACTAATCACCGGCCCTAGGTTCAACTAATCTTCGAACTCGAGTCCAGCAACTTGATTGTCCTGAATATCTACTCTTATCGGCTTCTTGCAGAGGATCACATTCTTGGGAGCGACCCATACGGCAAAGGAATTGCGGAGGGTGGTTTCTAAGGCCCCAAGGCCTCCAAGAACCTCAGGAGGTAGGTCAATTCCTGGTAGCTCACTGAGGAAGCTGTACTGGGCAACCCAGGGGAGGTCAACCAAAGAGCTCCACGCACACTCGTAGATGGATTCGGCAAGGGGGGTTATCCTGCTGGACCACAGGGAGTCTAACAAGGTGTTGTTCAAGGATTTGGTAATTGAATTGAGCAGCCTGTCAGAGAGTGAAAGCCAATAGATAGGCGATAACTCTATGGAATCTCGTAGAGCGTGGGTAAAGATCTGTATCCGACCGAGGCTCTTGTAGAAGGCTCGGCACTTCTCTGGGTTGGAAAACCACTTGACCTCGTATCCGGTGATGTCACTGACGTGAATAGCCCCGTTGTTTGGTAAGTTATCAATCAGATCGTGGATAGCTTCAGTGGCAAAGTCCACGTTGGTCTCAGTAGAAGTGGCGAATCTGAAGAAGTCTTGCCTGAAAGTGGCCAAGCGGCTGGCTTGTTGAGAGGTCAAAGAGTCAAGCTTCTTGGTGAACTCGTAGTACATTGGGAGCACCCTACACCGAGTGTGACAGTTTTGTCACCAAAAGATTGACAATCTGGTGTACACTGCTTCATGCCATTGACTGTCCGAAATCTTCTTGACCACCCAGAACGTAGGTCTGAACTATACCCTGAGCCGGATAATTGTGTTGAGTGTGGGCAACCGATCTCGGAGTTTGTCACTGGGCATGAGCCGATTGGCAAGAAACCCGCTCAAGAGCCAGAGGAAACGTGATCTACCTCATCCCGCCGGTACCGACTCAAGAACCCAAGTGGCGTATTCGAGCTGAATCAACCAAGCTATCCAGTTCCTTTATCCTCCGTGATGAAGTAGCGAAGATTTTTTCTGATAATGGGGTTCCAGTCATCCCATTAGGTAAGCCCCCAAGTGGTGCCACCGAAGAAGCTTTGGTTGCTGCCATGGACGAGATAGACACTCGTCACATTAAACTGAGTAGACGGTTACTCAGCGAGCTGAGGTTCGAACTCCTAGGGGCTAGGTCTAGGATCCAATGGCCCCAAGTAATAATAGACTGCCGCCGAGCAGCAGTAGATGTTGTAGAGGCTCAGAATCGATACGAAGAGTTGCATGAGAAGGTAATGGAGTACGCCATGGATCAGTTAGGTCTCAATGAGCTAACCTGTATCCTAGTTGAAGGCCTTCACGAGTGTATCAAGAGCCCAACCCGGCAGTGCTTGTACGATGATGAAGAGGATCCTAGCCACGATGATTGCCTCGTGTGCGGAGAGCCTGAAGAGCGGAAATGATTAGAAGGCCCCTAGATCCTCAAGTGATGTGAGTTGGGCTAGGATCTTGTTCTTGTATCTCGGGTCGTAGGTGACTTCCATGGCTCCAGAAGTCCAAGGAGGAAGCTCAAAGGTATCCGCTTCCTCTATTGAATCAAACTCGCACTCGAGGGTAACTAGTCCATCCAAGGTATCGAGATAAGTGTCTATTTCAAGAGACTTATTTTGGTACCCGACGGTCATCCTAAGTTTTCTTAGTGAGTGAGTAACCTGGGGCCAGAGTGAATCAAAGACCCAAGAGGGTATCTGCGAGTTCCACTCAGGTCTCTCGATGTCCCCATCACCCTTCACAGTCATCATGAAGGTATTGTCCTGCCTGCGTAGCCTGAGCTCTGGGTCCCCTGTTAGGAGGTATCCTTGCTCAATCAATGAGGAATGACCGTGAAGTTCTCCCGGAACAAACCTCAATCTCCACTTACGTTCGATTTCTGACATCCCGATCTTAGTACACCGGAATGGTAGAACTCAGTCGCATTGAAGACTGATTGGTCTTCTACTTCAGGGATTGGATCATAAATAGTATGATCCCCAGCGGACTCATACTTCTCCTCGAGCTCAGCCATGCTCATGACGATTGCAGGACCTCGAGGAACCTGAATAAGCCGGACCTTGGTTGTTTCAGCCGATCCATACATCTTGAGGCATTGAACCCAAAGTCTCGGGTAAGGTTCTCGCTCGGCTCCCTTAAGCTTCAGAAAGATCCCATGTCTGAACCAAGTAGGTGGGAAGTAGCGTGTTGAAGTGTCGACTCTCAGGTCTACTCGGATCATGCTCTGATCCCTATCCTCTTTTGAGCTCTTCGTCTACCCTCAAACTGGGACCCGTGGGGTTATCTCACTACCAACGAAGACTTCTCGGTCTAGGAGTCGAGGTTCTTCAGACACACCCAACCCATTGGCCAACTCCTGTTCGATGGTGTTCTGATCCTCTTCGGACAAGGCTCGCCAATGAGAATCCAATCGTTCGACAAACTTGGACTCCTCTTCTTGTGAGAGGCTTCCTCCCGCTTCTGCGCGAGCCAGGTGCAACTCAATCATTTCTCGACGGTAGTTTTCCAAGTGGGACACTTCAGTCCTTACTACACCCCAAAAGGTGAAACCCACCAGGGAACTACTACTGGTGGGTTTCTCTTGCAGTCGTTTGTTTCAATCACCCAAAAAGAAAGCTTGAGACTAATAGTTACATGGTAAGCCCTAGGGAGTCAATCCTTCAACTTGATAATTGACACGATTTGGAGGATGATGTAGGATATAGTTCTGTGTGGTGATGTCCTAGCATTTCACCACACATCTTGTGGACTGAGCTGAGCAGGTTAGACGGCCCTGGGTTTGAGCATAGCCCGGGGCCGTTCCCTTTTGTCTTATGTGGTGTACTTAGAAGATGGAGGCTCTTATGAGCATTATCTTTTCTTCTGAATGCAAAGCTAGTTTTGAACCTGAACCTGAGTTGGGGGAGCCAAGACGAAAAGCACGAAGGAAAGGGAGGCCTCGAAAGGGAGAAGACAAAGATCTTAAGTCTTCAATTCGTTCGACTGCAGGAAGACTCGATGAGTTTGATGACGAGGATGAAGGCTACTAAGTTCTCCTGAGGGTCATGAAGAGTGTTCTTATGAACACTCTTCAAGTACCATGACTGAATTCAGAATCTACTACCCCACGGGTCTGATAGCTCAAATAGACTACTCACCCTCTCCGTTTCACTTCAACCTAATTCAGCCCTTGAGTAACCCTGGATTATTGGTCAACGGAGATCCAGGAGCCTACCCTCTTCAGAACCAGGCCCTTGATAAAGGTACCATTGAAGCTCTCATCACTCTTGGGGCTCCCGGATCCAATCGTTCAGTGGTCTTCTTGGTTGATCAATGGCCGAGTCCTACAAAGTACGTTGGTATTGCCTTGGACGATCTCAACCGTCCCTTAGCCTACTTATCAGTTGATGGTATAGGAACCATCCTTGGAGAAGGTCTTCCAAGTGGAGCTGCTAATGCCCAGGGAAGTCAACTCAAAGTTCGACTTTCGTACGACCTGAGTAGTCCTATATTCATGGGTGCAACTGCAGTACTACAAATTGGGGATATGGAACAAGAGCTTTGGGCGGTAGAGCCTGGGGTTGCCCCGGGTCTATTCCAACCCCAGTTCTTGGTGATTGGTTACCAAGTCCTTTCAAACTACTTGACCTTCAATGGTACCATCACCTGGGCGCAAACTTGTGATAAGGTAGACATAATTCCAGAGACTCCTGCAGAGCAAGAGGAGACTTCCACAGTTGGAATGCTTGATCAGCCCCTAGACTTCCCGATGTAATCTTGGTGTACTTCTTCTAGTGCTCACCTTCGTTGTTCATTGCAAACGGTCAGCATACGATGTCTATATCGGTCGACCAGGGCCTTGGGGTAATCCATTCTCCCATCAGGAAGGCACTTTGGCCAAGTTCAAGGTAGCCGATCGGGACGAAGCAATCGACCGGTACGAGGCCTGGGTCAGATCCCAGCCCGAGTTTGTCCAACGAATCAAACGAGAACTTAAAAGCAAGATTCTCGGGTGTTTCTGCATTCCGAACAGATGCCACGGGGAAGTTCTTGCGAGAATTGCTAACGAAGGCTAAAGTCTCGGGGTGGATATAAATGAAAACCTCAAGAAGCAACGTGAGCTTACCGCTAAACTTCTAGCTGAGCCTCTCGAAGGTGAGCCTCTCGAGTTGCTTGAGCTTGGTATTGAACTGGCTAGGTTAGTGACAACAGCAGATCAACACCTATCCGATGATGGAGACTACCCTGAAGCTTGGCTTAGTAAACCTAAACCACCAGCCCCCGATCCTTGGTGTGGGGGATCGGAGACGTAATGAAAGAGACGAGTGACTGCTAATGGAAGACAAAGAAGTAGAGATCTCATTAGATAGAAAAACTGAGATCATCTTTAGGATGATGCAGAAGTGGGCACCTCGCTCGAGTGAAACGCTGGCCCAGGTGTTCCCAAATTGTGATTGGCCTGAGTCGATCCATAATTGCAACCTACAAGAGTTCCTAACCACGGTCTTCAATGATAACCCGAAGGCGATCACTGAGAGAGGCATACCTTCAGCCGAAGCCTATGTGGGGGAGGTTAGGAAACTTTTCTAGGGAATACCCTAGGAGAACCTTAGGCTGGCTATTGACATTCCTCATAAATTATGGTGCTATACGAGATTAGTAACCACTCGGATAGCTATGGGCGCTAGGTCAAAGAACACTTATAGTGTTAGGGCAACAGTTCAGGGTCAGTTTCGAGATCGGCAGATTGGGGTCCTTGGCGGGAAACCCTAAACGAAGCTGTCTTATCTTTTGTAGAGAAGTTGAAGAAACAAGGACAGGCAGATCGAATCCTGAAGTATCCAATGGTAGCTCGCAGGGCAACTATTGAGGATCAAATAGGGCATAACCTACCAATAGATGGTAACGGGGTTATTTACCGGCGCGATCTAAGTTTACAAGCTGGAATCTCATCCTTGCTCATAGCCCAAGGGTTGAACCTACCGGAGAATCAATGAAGCACGTTCAGAAGATGCCTAAGTGGACATTCTGCGGGAAGCCCGTATCAAATATGGGTTCTGTCGTAGGTGTTGGAGAGGTAAGTCTGGAAGATCCAGACCTCTGTAAACTCTGTAAGAAGGGCATAATATCACTAGAGACTCCTAAGTCCACTAACCCCAACTTGAAGCATGTCCCTCGGACAGCTAATCGATCCTTCTGTGGTAAGCTCCTCACAAGGGTAAAGAATCCTGTGAGTAAAGAAGAGGTCAATATGGAAGATCCAGACCTTTGTGGAACCTGTCGTCGAGGCGTAGGGGCTCCGAGCTTCTTCAAGATCTTACTTGTCTGGAGGCCTGAGAGACACGAGGAGGGGCTCTCTCGAGTCATTGAGGCACCTCGAGGGGTCAACCTATTCGCCAATGGTGTGGAGGTGGCCAGCATCATTGCCTATCGGGTACCAAGATCAGAATCAATTGAAGGACCTGAAAGCCCTCGATATGAAGGTTGGGTATGGAGTGCAGGAACTGAACCCTCTGAAAAGTTACCCTTCAAACTCCCCAGGGTCAACACTTGCAACCATCCAGTGGCAGACCTAGAGGTGGCCAAGGCCAAGTGTAAGGCTTGGGTAAAGAGGAAGCTCGAAGAAGCTCGAGAATCCTCCTCAGTTCAAAACTCTACCGTTGATGATGTCTAGCTTACGGGTTAGACACAGTGGGGTCAGGTTCCTCTCCGTGGCCCTCACACTTACGGCAGGCTGGTTGTTGAGGGTCCCACTCATGCGATGGGTATGGGTTGACGTAATCAGGGTCTTCTGGGTGAGGCTCTATTCCAGATCCACCACAGTGTTCGCAGTCACCAACCATGCTCAGATCCTCCCATCTTAAATAAGCGAGGTGAGGTGGGGGGTCATGACTTCCCCCCACCCTTACCGAACCGCCAATAAGCGGCCACCTCTACGGATTTCCAGACCGGTTCTTACCAACACCTGAACTGCCACGGGTACCTGCAGTCAAGAGCCATCGGTACTGAACTGAGACACACGGACCATCCAGCTTCCGAGTAAGCGGGTGCAGGACTGAGGGCATCTCATGACCACGACACTACCAGACGAAAACAGACCCTGTCAAGACAGATTTGGTGTACCCTAGGCTAATGACCCCTAGGACGATTGACCTTGTTGGCGGACCGGACAAATTCCAAGAAGAATTGGAAGATCTGATCCGATTGTCAATGCCCCTTGAGAGGCGGTACCCGCTGGTACTTCAGTTCTTAGGGGACCCTTGGGATTATGAAGTCTACGTTTGGGAAGAACCCCTATGGAATGGTACCCCCAGAGGAGACATCATTCATTGTTGCTGGACCAAATGTAGGTTAGAAGTGGCCCATCGCAAGGATACTCCTCAAGATCAGGTATACAATGGGGAGCTGGTCAAGACCTACGGGGAGCCAGCCCAGCTCAGGGTTACGTTATTCACGGAAACTTGATGAGACCTTAGTCTCTCACACGTAGTACTGACCATGGCAAAGAAGAAGTATCGCCTTACTTGGAGTAGAGAGCCAAATGAACAGGGTTTGGCCAGCGTCAGTCAAGGACCTCGAGGTGCTGTCCTCAAGGTCAATGGTGTTCGAGTTGGTCATGTATATGCTAACAGCATAGGTTTCCACGACTACAAGGGTTGGTATTGGGTAGCTCGTCACGGGGGCGCCGATGGTGACCCAACCATCCCTGAGATCCCCCTCAAGAACACCTGCAATACTCCAACCAAAGAGCTTGAAGACGCCAAGAAGGCGTGCGAAGCCTATGTTCGAGGGGTCTTAGATAAGGCCTGACAGGATCCTCCAAAGGCATTGTCCTCCAAGAGACTATGGAAGCCTATCGAGTGATAGGCTTCCGAACAAGCCTCATAGTTGATCCACTTCACATAGAGGTGGTTGCATTTGATACAAGTAACGGCCCCTGGACGTCCTGTCCACCGAAAGTTGCAAGAAACACACTGGTAGTGGGCGTCACGGAAGTCCACCTGCTTGTTCGGCATAACTACCCGTTCTCACAAGCAGTTCAATCGTTCCAGGGGTGGCCGTTGGTGACCTCTTCGAGGAGCTTCGTGTAGTAAGCAATCTGAGCCTCAAGTCCTTGAATGGAGCACCCCTTGTGATGCTTGTCACCGTCTATCGAGATCTGCACGTTGGTCTTCCCGCACTCCCTACACTTCGGGTAGAACCTTCTATGAGTGAAGGCATCATCCAACCGACACTGCATCTTGCCGATTCTCTGTCGGAGGCGGTACTTGACGGGAGTGTGATTGGCCTTCATGCACAGTACTACGTTTGAGCGGGTGGGATCTCTTCAGTATCCGGGAGTTTTATTTGAAGGTCCTTGTCCGGATGGTAGAGGGAGTAGTCTACTCCAGTGGCTATCTTAATACTCCCGTTCGGTTGAGGGGTGACCTCCGAGACTCTTTCCCATCCAAAGTAAGTGCAGATACTGATACCTACCATGTCACCTACCTTGATGTCCTTAGCCTTTACGTCGAGGGTCTTGTCGTTCATTGCGGTTCCTTTGAAGTCATAGATCTAGCTGAGGTAACTAGCCGGTAGATTCGAACTACCTACGACTAGCCAGTCGTATTCCAGATTCGAACTGGTTGGGTGATCAAGCCCTATCCCCTATGGAAACCAGTTACCTCAGCTAGATCTATGACTTCTTGTTAGTCTCTTTCAGGCCTTCCTTTACCTCAGCCTTGTTGTTCTGGCGGCGAGCCTTCTTGGAGCCAACCTTGGCCTCCTCGCGGGTAAACCAACGGGAGGTGGTGCCCTTCATCTCAGTCTTTACTTTTGCGCGTAGTGCCACGTTTTTGGGCTTTCTTCTCGAACAACTTTGGAAAGTTCTGCTGAATTAGGTTAGCATCCCGTTCGAGATCTTCAAGGTTAGCAGAACTCCTCAGGAACGGGATGATCCCAGTATTGTCACTACTGAGGAAGTCGAACACGAAACACCCTGAGAACTCCCCGTTGTGTTGATCTCGATGTAGTCGAAGGACTGGGATTTCGTGAAGCTTTCCCTTAGAAGCTACAATCGAGAGGGTCCGTCCATCTTTTGAGATGAGAGGTTTGACCCCACGTGTGACAAGCTCACCTACAAGCTTCCCAAGGTAGACTCGAATCTTGTCTTCCATGCTAGCCACCTTGGATTCAGAGTCCAAAGCCCTTTGAATAGCTTCCTCCAAAGATGCCTTGATTCGTTGCTTGTTGGCATCGTACTGAGAGACACCGCACTTGGAGGAGATGAAGGTTTGCATGAACCCGAAGTCCATGAGAATTTGAGATGCCTTGGAGGCTACTTGTTTTGAGTTCATTCTGTTTAGTACTACGTTTGAGGGGTTAGGATCTCACAACTTTTTTCAAGTTACCCCTCTTCGGGGGTTTCATAGGTATCCTCGAGTGCACTATCAATAGCTCGCTCCGCTTTCAGACAGGCTTCTTCGGTAGCCTCAAGTTCTTCTTCGGTCACTTGACCTAAACAAGCCAACTGGAGGGCTCGAGTTCTCTCCCGTCTCCTCTCATCCCATGCGTTACGGGCTAGGACCAATTGATGATAGGCCTCTTGATTCATACCCTATACTACGGATGAGTTCGATGAATCTCACCACATTTCAACAGGCCGACTTTACTTGTGGTAAGAATCTGGTGTAATACCACAGTCTCATGATCATTACGCGTAAAGAGGGTCACGAATACTGGGCTACGCCTGACCCTTGGGATCCGGCTCTGTACTCTGACTATGTCATTGTCAGAAACTCGACGTCCTCATTGTTCCTGGTCGACGGTGGACGTGAACTAGGACCCTCGAATCAATGTGAGGAGTGGCAGTTTACCCTACTTGGGATTACTGGGAGTGAGGTAGAGCCAGAGGTTGGAGAGCGGTTTGGTTTCACGGTTGTCCAAGAGCGAGTCTATCCCGTCTGTTGCGAGTACGGTCAGAATCTTTACTGGAGATGGCCCTCCCCGAGCACCAGGCGGTGTTCAGGAGTTCCAGAGCCCGGATGGTACACTGGCATAGCCTGTACTTCCTACAGTGTCTGGCAGCCAACCAACGGCATCTGTCCAGGTTGTGGGGAGCCTCTTCCAGAACCTGGGATTGGGGAGCAAGTCCGAGGGCGTCAGCATCTCATCGGTCTCCTGAAGGGACACCTTCAACTGATTCCAAGGTCAAGCTACCCAACTCGATTTGATCGAATACTCAAACAACCTTAGGTACTTAGATGAGAATCCCCATTCATATTGTTGGAATTAATGAGACCAAAAATATGGAAGTGACCCATACCATTGGGCATGGGGGTGCTGGCCAAGTAGTCTATCATGGATCTCGTTACTGCCTTGACTTAGAGCTTCCTGACGGAACGGTCATCACAATCGATGTAGGCCACCAGACTCTAAATCAAATGTGCCAAATCTCAGAAGAATTCCTACTAAGGGAGAAGGCCAAGTTCAATCAACCCCCGCCGACTAGGTTCGAGCGTATTTTGATTGGTGACTAACCCCTGGGATACCATTGAATTCAATATGTATGCCATTTATGTATGGCATCCCACAGAAAACTGAAGTTTCTCAAGTTTCGAGTTGAGGTTCGTAGCCCTGATGCGTACTATTGTATTGAAAGAGGAACCAGTATGTCAAACGGGGGCAATCTTTTATCGATTCCGAGTGACCGTGGAGTAGGGAGAGTGGTTTTGAATACCAACGTAACGGTTGGTAACTTTGTGATCCACGTTCAGACGGAAGAAGTAAAGCCAAAGAAGCTGATTGTTACCTACGTTTTATACGAGGGTCAGGTCATTGACCGAGTAGAGCGTGGGTACACTGCTCACGAGGACAAGCCAAACCTTAGAGAGCTTATCTCAAAGGTGGCGGAGGCTCAGCACAGTAAGAAGATTAGGGAGGTCCCGGGTATTTGGGAAGGGTTCAGCAAGAACCTAAAGATATCGATCAAGCCTCCCAAGAGAACCACCTTGAGACCTGTTCCGATGCCAGTAGCCCCGAAGCTGGATGCAGCCAAGGCTTTGGAGTTGTTCGAGCTAGGGCTAACCCTGTACAAGGAAGATCCTCTGAAAGCTCAGGAGGCGTGGGAAGAAGCTGCTCACCTCGACCCCGACAATAAAGTCTACCGGGTCAACCTGAAGAAGCTGAGAGACCTGGCCCATGGGGTGTTGATCAACGACAAGAAGTCCGGTTGCTTCTCAGCATGCTTCAAGCCATCAACGACTCTCAGGTTGGTCAAGGCTGGGTAACCTCACCTAACGGACCCAAATTTTCGCTTCCAAGTAACGAGGGTTCCAACGTGAACCCCTAAGAATTCCGATAGCTTATTTAGGTCTGAACCGTAGGCCGCTATGTACTGGGCTACGTCCTTTTTGAGCCACTCAGGGTAATTGGGGGCACAATCACGGCACTGACTCTGTAGGGTAAAAGCGTCGGGGATTGAGGTCTCCTCTTCGTCATCCTCGTCCTCAAGATCCTCGTCCTCTTCGTCAAGATCGTCATCATCATCCAAGTCAGCCATGTTTCATTGGGTTACACCGACTAGGGAGCCAACCCATATATTTTGAAGAAAAAGTTGAGATCTGAAACCCTCACGCGTATTAAATAGCATGGCTAACGAGATCACATTTAAGAAGCTACGGGACGGAAGCTGGGGCATTGCAGGGAAAAACCTGACAGTCGGGCAAACGGTTACTGTACAGAAGAGATCTGGTGAGACTAGTAGAGTGACCGTTAGTACTATTGTGTGGAAGGGCTCTGATGGCTCTTGCTACGCTTCAATAGTAACAACCGGTGCTCCTAGCTCGGACACATCAAGTCAGACTACCTCCACCAAAACAACTCGCCGATCGTCTTCAGGTGTCAGCCGTCGGCGAAGTCGACGAGAGCCGAAGCATGAAGGTGTCAAGGAAGGCAAGTACTGCTCTTCTCGTGAAGGTGATGAGGGTGACACTGTTGGTCGGGTCTGCTACCTCAAGAGTCAAGGCAAGCGTATTCCAGTGGTAGTTGTGGGCTGGGAAACCGATTACTGCAAAGAAGATGGGCTTTCATTCGGACTGCCGATGGATGAAGGGTACTACACTCGGGTGTGTTACCGGGATGCCAATGAGCAAGAAGCCAAGGATCTGGAAGCAGAAGAAGGATCTAAGAAGACAGCCAAGGACAATGCGGCCCTCGTCGCCAAGCAGGCTCTTGAAGCAGCCATGAACACGGCACGTGTTCCTCTGGAGGGTCTTACCAAGAGTGATAGCCTCCTAGCACCAAAAGGTACTCGAACGCCTGTTGGTTCTTACAAGAACGGATTCGGGAACAGTGTATCAATCACCAAGATTGAACTCGAGAGTGGGTTGGTTGTTTACCACGAGATGATCTCGATATACGATGATCAACGGGATTACATCTGGGGAACGGTGGAGGATTTGAGTGTTCTGTACGAACAGAGGCTTGCTGAGAATCCAGTGACCGTCGAAGAAGCTCGAGCATACTTAGACAAGTACTATGGATGCTACGGATCAAGTCTTTACCAATACGTTGTAGACAAGGAGCAAGGATAGGAACCATCATGAGAGAACCAAGAGTTCGCTATATTGGAGTAGGAAATCCAGGAGTCCCCTATGGACGAACTGGAGTTGTAACAGAGGGTATGGCCCCAGGGATTGTCACGGTTAAGTGGGATCCCTGTCCTACCTGCGAACACCCAGTGAACATGTCGAGTACCGCCCTAGTCAACTTGGAAGAAGTATCTTTGATCCCTCGATGCAAGCGTCCGACTCGGCCCGGGATGTACCTAATCAAACGCAAGAATTCTTCAAAACAAGAACTTGCCAGCGTCGAGCAAGATTCAAGTACCCTCTGTGTCAGTTATAGCAGTAGTAAGGGGCCAGTTGATGAGATGGCTGCTGAGACCCTCTGGTGGGGCCCCTTAGACTGCCAGTAGAAAGTAGGCTAGCTCATGTTCAAAAGCATCAAAACATCCAAAGTGACTCAAGCCGCGATAACCTGCACGGATCTCCTCAGAAGTCTATTCAACGAGGAGATTTTCTGTGGTGACTCAGCAGTACAGACCATGGTTCGCAGTCAGCTTGAGGCCTACGATAACGCCGAGGATGATCCCAATGAGTTGAATGAAGACGACTACATAGCCAAACGGAATCGAGTTGATCAGAGGATCCGCCTCATCATCCACGAAAGCTTTGGGGTTGAAGCTTCGGGATCTACAATCGATGAGGCTCTTGACTGTCTCGAAGATCAATGCCAACAGGCCAAGATCAGACTTCGGAAAGCAGGAACCTCATGAAGTTTCTCTCCCTTTGGACATGGCTGATCATCCTATCGGTCTGGAAGTATCTACCCCCGACTCATCCTTGGAAGCAACGTAAGCAGTGCTTTACCCTCCGTGAATGGTACGAAGGGTGCACTCAGGTTAGTCACATGTTCGACCTGTGCTTCTGGGCATTCGCCGTTACATCCCCGATGATCCTCAAGATTCTCATCAACAATCTATTTACTTGAACCGAGTATCTATGTCGAATCCAATGCCCTCTACTCCACTCTTTATTAAGTATTCAGGCCCTCATACTCGCGAGCGGGCGTGGTCGTACACTGATAATGCAGTCACCCAATTGAAAGAGGAAGGTTATCCTGTCCAATATCTGTCTGTGTCGATAGATCCGGCCGTTTCCTACATAGTTGACCCACGTTCTAACCTACCCAGGATGTGCTTCACGATCATTGAGACCGAACTTGGAATACTCACAGTCAGGTTTGGAGCTATTTGGTTAGAGTCAGTAGTCAACTATCGAGACCCTGATGAGTTTGTGACGGACTCAAAAGAACACGTTCGCAAGACCGTAAATCGAATCGTAAGTGAGGTCAAAGAACGGTACCAGGCCGAGCTTGATTACCTAGCGAAGGAGGAGGAGACCAAGCATCGCCGCGATGCCATGGCAACCACCCTCTTAGCACTTGGGGAGGAGTTCCCTGAGTACAAGACCCTCTTGAGTGTGGGTACCAAAGGCACTCTCATCTTCAACTTCGAGTCCGAGACCGAAGATGCCCCCGAAATCAGAGCTATCTTGGAGGCCCTCAGTTCGGCCCAAGTTGATCTTTCCCCGTGCGAATAACCCCTGAGATCCGGACCTTTCACACGTAGTACTGATCATGGCAACCTATCGAGACACTCTAGTCCAAGCCCTCATAGAGTGGCCAAGCTTATACCTGAATGAAGACGACGTCTTAGACCAGATGTTCTTCACGGTTGGGGGTGGGTATGAGTGGAAAAACGGCCAATTGGTTGATGTTGACCTGGAGTATCCACCAAGTCCCGGACTCGAGAAGAGACGGGCAGACCCTTGGAAAACCCGTCTTGAGAATAGAGAGTACCGAGAGTCATGCTCGAAGTACACGGGTTATGGATGTGTCTACTTCCAGATGAGATCTGGTCACATTGGAAGAAGAATGAACACTATGTTCGGGAACTGCAGTACCCTCTGCAACCTCCCGGGTAACATAAAACCTGACTGGCTCGCAGCCGCCAAGCGAGCCATTAGGTATGCCAAGTCGAACCGAATGAAGACTACCATTGTCCAGTGGGCGTGGTTAACGTCAGTGGTTGCTCGGATCAAGGAGATAGAGTACATCCAAAAACCGGTGAAGAAGTCTCGCAGAAAGAAGGCCGCCTAATGCTATTTGTGACCCAACCCTACGATCAGGAGGGGACCTGGTGCCTGGTGAACAACACCGAGAAGGCTCGGGTGTCAGAGCAGGTTGCTGTGGCCCTCTTTCACATGGGGGTTCCGATCCTGAATGACTTTCCCCATCTCAACCAGTTAGGCACTTCGTGGCCAGACGTGGACTTCTCCAAGATGACAGATTTCAGCAAGCGGAGTCAGCAGACACTCAGCCAGGATGCTCTCAGGATTGCAATAAAAGGTCTCTACATCTCGGGCAAAGCTGATAGGATACTGAGTAACCCATGAGCGAACGACAAGCAGAGATCAACAGTGAGATTCTATACTTCATTGCAACAGGTGAGGACACTGTTCGATCAGACATTGAGAGGACCTTCGATAACTACACAGGTGAGGAGCTCGAGGTTGCCCTCACTGGTCTGGCCATGAATGGGTGCATTGATTGCCAGAATGGATTGTTACTGGTAACTTCCAAAGGACGGACTCGCGTTGAGGAATACAAGAAGTCACTACCGAAAACGGTAAGGAAGTTCTAACCTATGATAGAGTTCAGGTATCTCAATCATGAGTACACTAACCCCAAGCCCCCTCGAAGCCTCAGGTGGGCATGTCCCTACTGCCGGAAGATGGGGTGGTGGGAGCCATCAGTTCATACGGGCCCCAAGCCCCTCTACGACCACAACAAGCTCGACGGAACCCGTTGTCATAAGGCAGTCGCCGCCGGTAAGCGGGAAGCTCAAAAGAACCAGTGAAGGGTTCAAGGCCCAACTAAAGTTGGGCCTCAACTCAACTATCCGATCCCGAATTCCTTTCGGATCAGTGTTGGAGCATTACTTAGCATCTCACTAGCTCGGATGGTTCCGAGTCTGAGCACAAGTTGGAGGAAGTCTCGTTCTGGGGTAGGACTATCGAAGGCACTGAACTTGATAGTGGTCTTCGGAGCATCTTTCCAGGTGGTAAGTCTCAGTGGGGTAGGAGGTAAAAGTTGAGGGGCACTACCGGAAGCCGCCTTCTTCTTGTCTGTAGACCGCATATTGTAGATGAACTCGGGTGTTATCTTGACGCCCCTTGTTCTTGCAAAAGCAATGATGACCTTCACAGGTAAGTGATAAGTCTTTCGGACAAGTTCTGTTTTGAAACCCATGTCCCCAGGTCTACGGGTGAGGTGGATCTTAACCTCGATCTTCTTCGTTGTCATAGGGTGTCCTTAGTTGTAGGCATCAACCAATCTAGGGTCAGAGCCCTAGATTTTGAGTGAAAGTGGCCTCTGTTCGATCGATCAATTCTCGAGCTTTGATAGTACCCAACTGGAGAATGAGTCTGGCCATAGCCTTTTCAGAGTGGGCATGATCACTATTCTTAGTGACTACTGCAGGCTTGGTTTCAACCTTGATGACCGCGGTAGGAGCTTCCTTGACAATAGCCGTGCTGGAGACCTTCTTCGAGGTCTTCCTCCTCATCTTTTTCTGGTCAACAGAACGGATGTTGTAAACCAGGTTGCTCTTCAGATCAACGTTATGAGCCTTCGCATAAGCAACAAGCTCTTCAACTGAAGCATCAGGATTCTCTCGAATCAATGCTGACATGTACCCTCTAACTTCTGGACCAATGGATACTTGAATCTTAGTTTTCGGCATTTGGTTATCTTCTCACTTAACTGATACTCAAACCATTGAGTATTACTGGTGATTCAATCAGAGTAACCATTAGAAGTCAATGAAAACTTAGATTATCGGCCACTAATCCGTTCTAAGCGGGTTAGTACTTCTCCGATGGGTACAAAAAGTCCTTCCGACCAACTAAGAAGTGGTATAGTGTCATTGTTTCTATGGTGAAAGTAACTGAATATTTGGGAAGTATTCCTGCTTGACTCGAATTGACGACAACTCAGGCATCTACAAGGTGGCACCTGGCGAGAAGTTAGTTCTACGGTGTTACAAGTGCCAGGTGTCAATAGATGTTGTGAATGATCCAACAATAGAACACCCAGCACTCTTGGAGTTCGCTGCTACTCATCAACCTCACGGTCAGCTATTTGTTGGTACCAATGATGAGAACGGGAAGTTTCAAGCAATAGAAGGTCCAGGAGAGTTCCTAGACTTAGAGCGTGAAGATGGCCCCTCAAGTTGACGATAGTATTGAATCCGATTGGACAATAGCAAGACCTAATCGACGCTCGGCAGAGGAGATTGCCAAGGTCGAGCAGGATGGGAGAGGTTTCGCTTGGGTTGGGATTATCTTCAGGAGAAAAGCCATAGGATCTCGTATCATGCTTCCGATCCCTGCTCCGATGCGAGTTATCATTCAAGAAACTGAGAGGGAGCAAGAGATCCAAGTCTTCCAGCTCAACTATGTACCTCATGAGACCCATGAAGTTGATGCTTTGCATCTGTATCTATCAGAAGTTGGAAATGAGCCGGTAGCTAGACTCATTCTCAACCGAAGGACAGTCAGTCCACACGAGCCCCTCTCCTTGGGATTTCGCATCACTGGGTTTGGTTACCTCAATGCATGCTGGCTCACTAAGACTTCAGATCCAATCCCAACCCTAGTACATGACAGGGACAATGAGGAACGAGAGAGCCCTGATATGGGTGGTCCTATATGATCAAGAACTTCTACTAAACTTGAGGTGTACTAAAGGGCAATGATTTTCAACAACAAGACAGTAATTGATGAGCGGGCCAATCGGATTGTAGCAGCTCTCAAGAAGTTACCACAAGACTCCGTAGTATATACAACCATTAGTGGGTTGAGCTTGACTCCAGCAGAGGTGTCCATAGAGATAGAGGGCCGCACCTCTATCGGGTGTGCCATCCTTGATCACGCTAACCTAGAGTTGTTTTACAAAAGTGTATTCGAGAGGTAGAGACTATGCCGGATGAGAGAACATGGACTCATATTGGTGGGGACATGGAAGCCAGTTACGATGGTAAGCAATACGTTGACATTCGTCTTCGAGGGCGTGATGGTGAGCAACCGAAGCCTATCTGCTTTATGAGTAAGGGCACTCTCGAGAATGCACTTACCTTGTTCAACCCACTTCCAATCAAAGAACCATGAGTAATACCATCACCTTCGCAGCCTACGAGACCATTGGTTTCTCGATCCCCAATCGGAACTATGGTGGGCACGATCCTGAGACAGCTCATAGGCTCGTACGTGAGGGCAAGGGTCGGTGGGCCTTGTGCCAGGGATCAGTCCTTTCCTTCGTCCCCAATGACTACGAGCTCAAGATGTGGGAGAGCTTCCTCCAAGAAACCCCTACTGGTTTCGAAGTGACTGAGTCAGAGTATGGGTTGTCCAAAAACAGGACCGAACCCACTAGTCAGGAAGGGGACCCCGTACTATCTGCCCCCGATGTTCCGGAAGTTTCTTCTTTGGGTAGTATTCCGAAGTGAGTACAAGTATCTGGTAAAGTGCATCAAAACCGATCCTAGGCTCGCAACCTCCCATCAAGTGGACCTAATCGTCCGGAAAGATGGTCGAGAGTTGAGATTTGAAGCTGATTGGATCAAGGTATTGGGCAGGATGTACCCTCCAAAGGAACCTCTAGACGATGCTCATCTGCCCCCGCCGGTGGTTCTTTCTAGGACTGTCAGTGAGGGTATTGACCTTCGAAGAGTTCAAATTCAGGGTCGTCCCCGGCGGTGAGAACCTTTGCTTCTAGCGGGTCAAACAAGGATTCAAACTCGGCACAAGATACAAACTTGTAGTCAATCACTTGATACTTCACAAGTAATCGAACCCAACCACCAGTTGTTCGACATTGGGACAGATCAATACTGCCCTCAACTACGTCTGATCTAGTTTTCAGGTAAGCAAGAAAGTTACTCCTAGCCCGATCTCTTACCTCGAAAGCCGCCTCTTCACTGTCAAAGTAGGCAGATTGGGTGCAACCATCGTTTGTTTCAGGTATCGTTACCCTGACCTCCCACCTAGGTATACTTAGGGTCGCCATAGGCCTAGAGTACACCAGTTTTGGTGTACTGGTAAGTTATGTTTATCCACATCACCGTTCTTGAGGCCGATCTCGAAGCATATAAATCTGACCCCCCAACACCAAGTGGGCTTCCCCATCGGTTCTGTGCCTGTTACAATCCGTTTTGGCTACCAGAAGTATTTGGTAAGAGATACATCATGAAGGCCTTTGGAGATAGTAGAGAAGAGGCTATTGAATCCTTGAAGAGTGAGATCACAAAGGTTATGAAGCATGAGAGACTTCTCGCTATTCGTGATGTAGAACTCGAGATATGATGATCTATCTCAGACGTCTTCTTATCTGGTTTGCTCTTGGACCTCGTGCTTACCGCGAGATGGTTAGGGACATGAAGTCCAGTGTTGGTGATCGAGGGTTCGTAGAGGTCAAGACTATTCGAGGTCATCGAGTTCTGGTTAGTAATTGGAAGAGGACCCTCTATGAGATCGTCAGTGGAAGGGAATTCATCTGATGCCCCCAGTTCCTGGTTGGCTCGTAGAAGGCCTAAGGGTTGTTGAGAAGGTATCTGGTCAACTTTTCGAGGTCACAAAAGTTACTCGTAACCGAGTATCGATGATCTGTCAGGACCTGAAAAGAACTAGAGAGTTCCGCTTGGACTTACTCCATGAGTACTGCTTTGCCTGCAACTACTTTGAGTGTGATGATTGTAGGAAGAATCAGGGCCCTTGTGGCGACTGTAGTCTTAGAAAAATACACTTTGATAAAGGCCCAAGGCATGACAATCGAAGGGTATGTGAGCTTCCTAAGTTCTGCAGAAGGAGGTTCCTTGGGGGTTGGGTCCCGTTGGGCCCCCCTGAAGAGGCTAAAGAATCAGAACGCCCTTTACCTCCGACCCGATTTGAGAGAGAATGGGTGATATGATGGAACCAACTCTTGAGTGGATTCCAGCTCCAGTCAATTCAGAGAAGCTCCTCCTTGATGGGGTCGAGGTTGCTCGAGTTAACTGGTCCTACCCAAGTAAGATCCTGTGGGTTGCTCGACATCATCGCCCCTTCCCGCTTCAGTACTCCATTCCAGATAAAGTCTCAGAATTCTATGATGACCTTGATGTTGCGAAGACTGAATGTCAAGCTTACATCATGGATCACTGCAGAAAGTTAGTACCATGTTGAGATCAAAAACTGGAATGATTAGGGTCAATGGTCCTGGTGAAGTACCTGAAGGCCATCACTACGCGGTTCTGATCTATTCGAGGGATAGTATCTATGTACCCGGGGACCAACGTTCTAGAGAAGCACCTGGACATGGTTACCCTGAGCATACAGAGAACTTCGATACATTCGAGCATTGGATTACCACCGACCGTGAAGTTCTCTATGCCTTCCTTGGGGAGCTCGAAGAGGAGAGGTCTCGCCCTTACGCAAAGAAGCATCCTTACGTTTTCTTCGAAGTGGTGAAGAAGGGACAGCTTCAACTCAGGCCTGAGATTGCCCTATGACCCCTCAGAAGGATAAGGCTTGGACGGACCTCACCTGGCAAGAGATTGTCATCTATTACACAGAACATGCAAAGAGGGGAGAGAAGCAAGCTGTTCGAGAATCATTGAGGTACTCGAGTGCTGAGGCAGTCTTCCTAGCTTGGGCGATCAGCCGCGGGTTTCCAATCCTGGTCACTCGTCTCAAGGATGCCCCTGCTATCAAAACCCCCGAAGAGATTCGTCTGGTCACTCGCATGGGCGGGTACGTTCCAGTACTCGGTGCAGGGGATGGAGTACCTCTCTCACCACTCGAGATGGCTTCCCATGACGGTCAATTTCAAATGTTCCAAGACCTCGAGCACCGCCCTGATGCGAACTATCACTTGGCTATGATCCAAGCTTGTGAGAATGGTTGCACCGATCTCGTCAAGTATATGCTCGGGAAGAAGCCCCCTGTGATTAGTGTCACGGACCACGATTATGTATCGATACTGGACCCAGGGAATAAATGGAACCATATGGAAGTTTTAGTACTTCTCCAAACCGCAGGAGCAGGCCGGTGAAGTTGGACAAGATTAGTGACTTGATTGCTCACCTTACCAAGATTCGAAGTAGGCATGGTGATCTTGATATCCTTGTTGAGAACCATCCGGACACTGACTTCCGACCTATCGTGAGTGTCAAGCGTCGGATAGCGGACGGGGCTACCGAGGACAAGATTGGGATGAAGGAAGGAACCCCTTACTTCCTCATCATCGCTTCGGGAGGGTCTGATGGCTAGTGACCGTTTCGTGAACTGGAAGAAGGGTAAGAAACCATCGAAGTTCGAAATCGAAACGGTGATCCGTCAATTCTTCTAATCAAGAACCAGACAGAAATCCAATGAAATGCTTATCCAGATTTTCTTCCCGTGGGCCGCGTCACTCATCCTAACTACGACAATTGGTTTGGTCCTAGAGCCAGATGACTCAGAGTACTCACCGAACATCATGGAGCAACCTGAACTGGAAGAAGGGGATGGTTGCTGATTTTTGGTGAGATTAGGTTACCCTGTGCGTAATATTGAACATGGCACACTCAGTCCGGAAAGGCCCTCTCGTTCACTCTACTGGCCCCAATGATCATGAAGCCTTAGGCCGAGAACGATTCTGGGACATGTCCGAGCAACAACGGGAAGATAACCTGGCCGCTATGGTAGCCCTGGCCAATTCAGGTGTTCTTCAAGCACCTGATAAGGAGTTCGCCCGTGGTTGGCTATCGGAGCACGAACGGTTCAAGCAAACACGAAAAACCGTGTCAATGATGGCTGTAAGTAGTACAGTGCCCCCAAAGAACCCCAGGATTCACTGATATGGCAATTGACCTACCCTCAACAGCTGAATTAGACCGTTGCACCAAAGCTTGCACTGCCTTCAACTCATATGAAGAGCTCAAGGAAAAGTGTACTCGCCAGCAGGACCCTTATATCCCTTCGCTGTCAGACAGGAAACCTGAAGCCGTGGTGGTCGGGAAGGCCCTTGAGGCCTCTGGGTGTCGAGTGTATTGGATGAGAAAAAGAAGCTAGGTGAGAGACGTGGCATACAGCACACCAGCTATGGCTCAGCAAGCCCAAGCAAAGGCCATGGCCACCGCTCAAAGACTAGTCAACCAAGGGTTCGCCCCTAAGATTGAGATCAGCCAAGGCGGAGCCTACCAGGTGAAGAGTGCGGACAGTGTGAACCTGACCCTCACAATCTGGGAACCTGAAGTTGGGCGGTTGCAAACAACTTGGACAATTCCGAGATCGGAGACCTGATGGCAGAGACTAAACACCCACTTCAACTACTCCTAGAGTCTGATGGACTCGAGTGTCAATCCTACTCTGGCCGTAGCATGTACAATCAAACCTGCTTGGCCGTAGTGGCCCCGCTAGGTGAGTTGATGGCCGCAGTGGCCAGTACGACAGACTTCAACTCAGAGGAGGTCTGTGAGGCTGTCAGATGTATCAGACATGATGCCTTGGGTCTCGACACCATCTACTACTTCCCTGAAGTTTCTTTCGTGGAGAATTGAAGATGCTACACAACCATGATGCAGGGATTGTGAGGGCTGCTGAAGCTGCCGTTGATGATTGGGAACGTGGTCTAAAAGCCCATGAGAACGGTGATGTTCTTGCCGTACGCAACATCCAACGGGTTCAGGAATCCGTGAATGTCAAGCGGGCAGCCTTGAAAAATGAGCCCTTACTTGCCGGTCTCATCAGGCTAATCGACTCTTACCAAGAGCAGGAGGAGATCTCAGACGAAGAAGGGGCTAGATACAGGCGCTTCCTACTCGACCTCTTCCAAGAAGCGCAGAAAGGTAGATCATGAACATATCAGACCTAAGCATGAGTGGAATCGGATCCGGAGACATCAAGCTTGATGAGAACATAGCTTGCCGGGTATGTTTGGCGAGTGAGATCAAGTTGTGTGATATCACGGATCTCCCAAAGAGTTTTAGTACGAAGACTGAATCCAAACCTGTGTACTTGGTGTTCACAGTGGTCTACATACCAACCCTCGAGTTGTACTTTGCCAAGTGGGACTTACGAGGAGATTATGATCCCCCTGAGCAACATCGAACTATTGTGAAGCCGTGGAGTGGCGGGTTATGGGTTACTGTACAGGCAACTGAACATCTGAAGGAGGCCATCAAGCTTTCGATAGCCAGGGTTGTATCCGGCGAGTACCACATCAATACGAAGGGGAAGCCTATTGATCCTGATGCAAGTCTCCTTCAGGACTTCAAGGATGCTGGGTGGGTAGAAAACCAATCTGAAAAGAACACCTCAGGCCAATAAAGCTTGACACTAAATTCCACCTGGAGTACCATAACAAACGACAGTAGACATGGTGTAGGTTAGTTGTTTAGGCATAGGTTGAGCGGCCTCCAGATTATTCTTTCTCTGGAGGTCGTTCCCTTTTGTGGCCTTGACTAGCGGATCACTAAGAGTTATGCTTTGGATTCGTCAGTCTTTCTAGCTCCCTCACCAGTAGGTCTGAAGTACGCGTGTTCTCATGAGCCTTCCGGGGACTTGTAAGTCTCAGTCACGGGGAAGGCCACCCTGAGAATACGGAGGAACCGTTACTGGATTCTCTGTAGATAGGTAAATGAAAGGCCTCCCGAGTGTGCACCTCGAGGAGGCCTTCCGTTATTTGGACTTGGCCTTCTCTTCCAGATACTGACGAGGGTCATCCTCACCTGTCTCTGGATCCGACCACTCTTCCCATCCTGGAGTACCGTTACCATCAGTATCCAATGACCATTGCTGGACACCTCCGGCATTACTGTAGTCCGGCTTGATTCGGTTCTCGTACTGAAAGAGATCGTACTGGGCGAGGATATCCATTACCCGTACTCCCATTTCGAGTGAGTCTACCGGTACAGTGAATGGTTTACCAGGTACCTGAGGTATCCACCATACCTGGAGGTCGCCTACTTTATGATTCGGAACCTGTCGGGGCTGTTTTTTAGTTTTCATGCCCAATACTACGTTTCAAGAAGGGCAACCTCAACAAGAAAGATTTGAGCTTGCCCTTCTTGAAGATTCCTTGTAGTTAGAAGACACACCTTGTTAGGGAGGGCTCCCAGAGCAAGGTTGAACGGCCTCTAAGTCAGGGGTAAAATCCACGAACTTGGGGGCCGTTCTCTTTTAAGAGTGACCTCTACATCTACTTGAGGTAATGTAGGCCATCGTTCATTTCGTTGGTGAGCGATCTTTGCCAAAAGGATGAGCGGCCGGTCCTGGGTTTCTGCGGTTCTCGTCATTCCTATCCCCACTCCTGAAGTTGACTGTAATCTAGGGCCGGCCGTTTCGTTACATTGGAATAGTGGAACCCTAGGGGCAGGGTGAGCCACCCTCACTCGGAGCTGACCAGTAATTTCCGGCACCTGCCGGCACACACTGGCACATTGATTTTTAAGGCCCCTAACGGAATAGGTTGTCCCGTAAAATAAGCCAAAGGATTACCCACAGGCCCATCTCATGACACCCCATGACACCCCACGGCACCCCATAACAGGGCTTGAAATGTCGCACAAAAAGTGACAGCTTATCCCCAAAGCTGTCACTTTTTACTTTGGGGCTTCATTTGTTGTAACTAATTTGCTGAGATCTGAACTACTTGCACGTAGTATTGATCATGGATGAGCTAGAACTTGATAACCTTCCCGTAGCCTCAGATGAGCTGGCTGCGAGCCTCAAAACTCTAGTAGTCGATGGATCCGATAAGATCCGGGACTACTCGACTTATGTTACCCTTCGGAAGTTTGACATCGAGTGCACGATTACCGCGGAGTGGACCTTCAACTTTGGTGATAAGGGTCGCTACTTCAATGATTCCCAAGGTAATGAGTTCATCCAGTCTACCTTGAGGGTCACCATCAGCCACCAGAGTCAGGCCTCTGATGACCTCGACCTAACTATAAGCAGGGTCAAGTTCATTCTTGCCTGCTGTGAGGCGGCAAATAAACTCAAGGCTGCCAACGAGGGTAAGAGGGTCTATCAGGTGTGGGAGACCGTTGAGGATAAGGCGAGGAAACTTCACGAGAAGAACAAGAAAGACCTCCTGACCTCTATTCGGTCTCACCTCAACGGAATGCGAGTCAAGAACAGTCGAACCTTTTGTGATGAAAGCTTCTCGGACGTGCTCGTACAAGGTGACTACGACATAGAGATCCTGGCCAAGAAGTACCATGTCAATGTAAGCTTCTCCAAGATAGTCACTGTTACAAGGACAGCATAGTCAAGTATTTTGGTGAGATCCAACTACCTGCTTCGTAATACTGACATGGATTCGCTAACTCAGATCATCATTAGGGCTCGTAGCATCAGTTCTGATGCTTGGGACTTGAATGTAGAGGCTACTCCACATGGAGATCAGGAGCCTGTCATTGAAGCTCGACGGCAATGTCTGGCCGCATATGATGATGCTCTTCAGGCTACCTCACTACGAGAAGCTCACCTCTATCTTCAGATTGCTAGGGATCTTGAGGAACAATGGAGCACTGCTTCCGAGGCCGAGACGGCCCTCGACAATCCGATGTTTGACCCTCAACCATTATCTTCCAGAAGTCGAATGGCCCAAGCTCTCGAGGTAGACTTCCTATGACACTGAACCCAACTACAACTCACGGAGAACAGCCCTTCACCGGCAACCAGAAGGTTATCCTGGAGAAGCGGACCCCCGGGAAACGTTTCGAGCAGGGCTCGATTCAAAGACTTGGTAAGATCATGTCAAAACCCACAACCAAAGAACCTGAAGTCTTTGAGCTCAATCGAGAGTACTTCATAGCCTGGACCGAAGGAATCCTCCTCGACTTCAAAAGAGGTAAGGGCATTGTTCTTGATGGATCCGAGTTTGCCAAACGATGTGAGGCAGCTGAAAAGGCTATGGAAGGTGGTGCAACCATCTTCCTAACTGATGCTCACGGAAAGAGAATTACCAAGATGTTCGATGCCGGTGACGGCTACACGGAAGAGGAGTTGTAGAAAACCAATGACTGTCAAACTCATCAAGCATACAAGTGAATGTGACCACGAGGATGATCCTAGTCTTCCCTTCAAGCTCTACATGACGCTAAAGCCACCGGAGTTCATGGAGTTTACATGGTTCAGCCTCTATGGCGGATCAGAGGAGATCATTGCACGAGGAGATACTCTTGAGGAAGTGACCGCCTGGATGGAGAAGAATGACCTCAAGGAGCACACCAGACTAATCCGATATTCGATACTCGATGGGGACGGAAAAGTGGTTGATTCTTGGGATCGGCATGCCAAGCCCGAGGCTAAAACTGAGATTAATCTCGAGGGTGTTGTAGAGGGGTCATGAAAGATCTCTTTGCTCGCGTCTATGACGTCCTAGAGAGGCTCGCGGAAGCTCCTCGGGGTAGACGTGAGGACTTCATAGAGTACCTCACTCGAGTGGCGGAGACCGACCGCAAATGGAACTCAGTTGAGTTCAGGTTCATGGGGTCACTCGGTGAAGGTGGAAAGTTTTGGTTTGATCCAGAGTGGTTTTTCGTCAACTGTTACCCAGAGGATCGAAACAGAGATCGCATTGAAACCATCAATCAAACAAATGAGGCTCTTGTTCCTCTCTTTGAAGAATACCAGCGGAAGTGTCTGAAATCATGAACAACTATCTTGGGTTCACTCTTGATAACAAGTACTTCGTCTCGAAGGTCCCCCAACCTGATGAGGAGCAGTACACCATGGTCGGCCCGTTCCAAACCTCCTTCAGAGCCCGGCTGTGGGATGTCGAGCGAATGAACCAAGGGGATCGATTGGTGGAAAGTTGGGGTCGTGGAGGTATCTTCAAGAAGCACGGTGACCGCCTCATCCCGATTCTGGGGGTCGAAAATGTCACTCTTGACCCCGAGAAGCACAAGCACTTCCGATGGCACACCGTCGACGATTATGTTGGGGAAGGATCCTAAGATGACTCATCTGACAACTTCCCTCTCTGCTTGGAAGAAGTATCGATCGGGTCTTGCCCTGGCTAGGGCTGATCAGGAATCGGTTACCAAGGCCGAACAGCATCTTGACCGGAAGGAGGGGAACAAGATCATCCTGACCAAGCGTGGCCAGCCCTTTGCCTACGTGGTCTCCTACGGTGAGGGGTATGAGTTCGATCGAATCCCTTTAGTGGTGAGATCCAAGCCCCTCAACCGTAGTACTGAGCATGACTGACCGAGCCCACCTTGCCATCTCGAACGTGTATACGGATAAGGATCTTGAAGCCCTCACTCCCGAACAGAAGACTCAGTGGAAGGGCTACACCTACAAGATGACCTACGAAACATGGGACGAGGAAGCCCTCGAATGTGGTGATACCGATGACAAGGGCTGGAAGGAAGAAGGCTCCGAAGCCTACGAGACTCTGGATGAGCTGCTCCGAATCGTAGCTTCTGACGCCAACTGGTCAGGGTGGTCTAGTACCAACCCAGGCCCCCGTGATTGGATCAACTCCTACGGCGAAGAAGAACCTAATGGTGAACGCACCAACAATTCACTCTGGATCGAACATGCCGACGGTCTCCCTATCACTTTGGCCGAACAGGTCCACATCTCGAACCACCTCAAGATTCACCACCCGGAGTCAAGGATCTAATATGACCAACTTTGCCCAGGCTCACTTGAAGAAGTATTCAGTTGACACGCTGGATCCTAGAACCTTGAGGATTCTCATTAAGGGTGCTGACAAGGGCCTAGCTTGGGCCAATTACCTAGTAGCTATCGTGCCCTCGGATGACTCTCTTATGAGTGAACTTCAGGCCGAGGTCACTGAGCTGACTGAGGCTAAGGCACTAATGTCTCAAGAGCTCGAGAAGAAACTTCAAGCCTGTCAGGAAGCTTGGGGTAAGGTCATTGATGAGGAGAGGGCAGTTCGTTTTGTGACCCGTGGTGGAAGTACTACCGAAGATGAGTACCCTACTCCGGAGTCGGCCCGAGAAGCCATTGCAGAATTGAGCCAGAACTACACCTTCACATGTGTTGAATTAGTAAAAAAGGGGTGAGATCTCACCCCCTCACACGTAATACTGAGCATGACCACCTCGACCAACCCCACGATTACCACTGGTTGCATCGTCTACGTCCGCAAGGGTTGCAATTCGTGGCCCAACATCTCGAAGGGTACCACCCTCCAGGTATTGGAGATCACTCCGATGGGGTCTGACCACAGTCATCAGGTTCGGGTACTTTTCAAGTCCCTGAATGGTAGCCGACGGGGTTCAACGTTCGCTATGTACGCCCGTCACATCAATCGCCTGTCGGACCCCTTCACCCGTCTCAACCAGGGTGACCCAACCACGAACATCGAAATCGAGTTCCTAACAGCTCCGGTTACCCAATAGGACCCCCATGTCTGAAGTGTTCAAGTGTCGAGTTATCAAGCCGAGTGCTACCCCTTGGGTTGAAGTACAAGCTGATACTATCGAGGATGCTGCTAGTAAGTTCTACTCAAAACTACCTACCAGTCAGTCAGCGGTGAAGTGGCGGCTCGAGGATGGTTCCTATGCTCACTTCGTTCTGTACGAGGTTGAGAATGCTGAGTCTTTGGATCAATTCATAGGCCGTTGGTTCACAAAAGGAATCACGCGCAAAGGTGGGTTCAAGTCAGGTCCTCAAACCCTCAAACAGCTTGCCGAGATCTTGGGTTGGACAAAAGACCCCAATGATCTGCTTACCAAGTGGGAAGGTGAGGAAGAGGAGTGGTATGATTCTTCTGGTAAGGCGGTGTCAGCGTGAACCTCCGCCAGCTACGACTCGAGGAGGCCTCCTTCTCTCACTTCGTCGGTAAGTCAGAGGTTGCTGTTGCAGCTTACTGGAATGGCGAGAAGGGGTTTGAAAACCGGTACACCAGTAGTGAGGAGGCCTTCGCGAGTGAGGAAGCCTTCACCTCCAGTGAGCTCTACCAAGAGCTGAAGACCAAAGCATTCCAAGACCTCCAAAGGACTCTGGAACATCGATTCAAGGTAGTGGCCCCACTCATCCGAGGGACGGAGGGGGTCAACCAGGCGATCGAAAACCTGAATGAGCTCCCTAGTCTATGGAGCTCCGCAAGACACCTGCTGACGTGCCTCAAGCGATGTAAGAACGGGTCAAAGATGTGGGAGGTCTACGACAGAAGACACATAGACATCTCCAACCGAGCATCGGAGATGTCCTCTCAGATTCGGATAACTCTGATGGAGATCAAGCGCACCCTGGATAAGAACAACAGTGAGCCGACACCGGAACCTGAGCTGAAGTCCCGGTGGAAGGATATGGATCGAGTCTGGGAACTCGTCGACATCACCATCATGGCTGAAGAGCCCTACTACCACTTGAAGCTGGTATCAGGCTGGTATTCGATGCCAACGCGGGTTGTCGATAGTATGTGGTTTCGGGGTAAGAAAGTTGAGACCCAATGAATACTTGTAGTACCGATGTTGAGAATTGTCTTCCAGGACATAATTGGATATGCTTCTCGTTTGAAGTGAAGGGCTATGACTCTCGTCCAATCAAGAACCCTCCCCTCGGCCCTTGGTGGGAAGACGGACATGGATTGGGTTTCGTTTCAGTAATGGCCTACATTCCATTAGGTAGCTCCACTCCCGAAGAAACTGAGGCTGTGCTTAAGGACTATTGGCCGAAAGCGACCGTGATCGACAGTAAGGTGCAAGATGGTATCAGGTTTACCAGCCTTTACCCATGCCCTAAGTGGTGGAAAGGTGACGGTTCGTTGAGTTCCTGCTGAGTTTGAAAATTATTCTTTGAGAAGATGTTGAGATCCAAGACCGTCATCCGTATTACTAAGCATGACGGGCTGGAAAGACAGCTGGGAATCGAGGCTCTCCCTTGATGGAATGACCGGTACCGAAGCGGTCACAAACACCTACCTAGCTTAATGAGCTTACTGTCCGGATGGAGTTACTATGAACCAAGTTGAATATGAAGCACTTCCTGATGTAGCTCCTCCAGAGAATGCAGAACGACTACTTCAGACAGCTCGTTTTGAGCGTGACCGAGAGACCTCCTCCTACAAGTCCTTCTCTGGAACTGATGTGGCCGAAGCTCCTATCCACGGTATGTTGGCCGACACCTACGCCTGTATAGCTCTGGGTAAAGACATTGAAGCCACTCTAACCCTCTTCGAAGCCAAGTGGCGTGTCTACGCAAAGGAACAACAGGCACGAGTGGCTGCTGCTCCTAAACTCAAGCATGGACCTTCATCCGGTGCCTCAGTCATTCACCACAGATGGGTGAGTGAAGAGTTGTGGGAGACCCACGCTCGCCACGTCAGAGCTATGCTACAAATGACACCTAACACTGAAACAAAACCATCATGATTAGATTCCGATCTAGGTTTAGCATGTTCGTCATCTTAGGTATTGCTGCCCTTGTGGTACTAGTAATCACAGAGCTTACTTTACTTAACCAGGGAGCACTAGCCAAAAACAAACTCGAGTGTGGGCACGCTTGTTGGCCTTATGTCGTAGTAGCCAGTGTTGATCCCTCGTGTTCCTGCGCTAACGGATCCTTACTTTGGAGAAAGGACATCCGCTCAAAACGGGTGGCTAATTGAACCATGGCAATGACTATCGACTACACCCTACCGCTGTTTGACTTAGTTCAGAACTACTTCCTGAATGTGACCATCATAGCGGCTAGGGAATGTTTCGAACCCCTACTGAACGACTACAAGCTCGAATCGAGCTCACAGTCCAATGATACCTTAGTCACAATTTCAGGAACGTATACTGAAGAACCCCTTCACATAACACTGAGCATAAAGCAGAGTAATAAGCGCAACTACTACTGTGTTGGGGTGGTAGCCACCTGGGACAATAAACCCAACCATGCCCCGTTCGACATGACCTTTCAGTGTTCCATAGTAGACCACCCAATCAAGTACTTCGATAAAATTCGAACCACCCTTGTTAAAGCACTCCTGACCAAGGAAACCTAATGCCTCTATCCGACTGGAAAGTAGGGATGCCAGCCATCTACACGGACACTTACACCAACGATCCCAAAGGGAGAGTGATACGGACAACTATCACCAAGATTGGTCGATTGTATGTGACCATCAACGGTGGCAAGCAATTTGACGTAACCAACACACCGGGTGTGGAACACAATGCTTACTCCACGTCAGCCCTTCTCTACACTATCGAACAGTACGAGGAAGAAGCCTATCGGGAAGAGGTTCGCAAAGCTATCCTTGATCAGTTTGATTGGAGGGGTCGCTGCCGAGCCGAACTAAACATCACCATCCGGATAGGGGATGTACTCGGTATCGAGAAGCCCAAGCATCTTCAGAAGTTGATCCCGACCATTGAAGAGCTTCGTACCTCTGTGGAGCAACTCGGTAGAGACATGGAACTCGATCGGAAACGGGACAGAGAAGGTAGAGTATGATGATCAATGTCCAACCCGAAGCGGGGGACCAACTGGAGATTGAACAACCTGTGGTAGCAGACATGAGCGGTATGTCTGCTGAGAAGGTATGGAGCTTCCTGGAGGACTCTGGCTTCATCTACCCGCAGAAGCGTCAGATGGTTGACCAAGACTCTGCAAAGGCAACCCTAGCCAAGCTGATGCACAAGAACAACGTGTTCAAGGGCTTGGTAGTAACTCGTGGGTCATCAATCTATGCACACCTATCCGCCGTGCGAGTCTATGACAAGGTTTGGATGGTCCAACACATGGCTAGTCGACCTTACCGAAAGGAGAAGGTCTCTCATGCACTGATGCTGAACCTAGCCATGCTAGAGTACTTCGAGCAGAGTTCTGATATCGAATGGATACGGGCAACCTATAGGCATGAGAACAAACGTGTGTCTCGTCTGTATGAAGCTCTTGCAGCTCAGGTGTCACGCCCAGGGTTGTCAATAACTCAGTACTATAACTGCATGCGGCTATCAGGTCACACCTTCGAGGTTCCAGTCTCCGCCTACCTTGAAGTGAAGGCCTTACCCAACGATGGTCTATCTGGGTTTGAGTGCTTCAGAGGTCTACCCAGGGATTACGAGGAAGCTGGTCTTGAACGTCGTCAGGAGTTTCTTGGGGTTTACCACTTAGGTATATTGGTTGGGTACTCAGTGTTGGAGGTTTCATCTCCTGGTCTAAATCTGAGTGAACTCACCAATGCATTTCGAGTGTTCATGTTCATAGAGGATCCTGAGGCACTATCCTACTTGATTCAAGTGTCAACCAACTACTACAAGTCACTTGGTAGACATCACGTGATAGCCCTTGTTGAAGATGATCTAGCCTCAAGTTTCGAAACACTGGGTTTCGAACGATTCAAACGGTACACCTTCTGGACATGGCATCAGTCTCTCTGCAGACAATTCTATGACTTCATAAGGAATTGGCATTGATCAAGTTTACCATCATTCGGCTGACCCTTATTATGAAGAGTGGGGCCACAGAAATGGTGTATGATACCTGAGTATGGCCGAACCAGAAGCATTCGTCTTCCCGCACCCAGCAGAACTCACCTCAGGGGAACCAAACCTCCTAGTACCACCAGAAATGGTTCTTATCCTGTATAACAGGCAAGGGGTGCGAGGGGAAAGCAGCACTTACGTCAACGGTTTGGTTCGTACTTGGTTTTCTTTTGAAGCTAAAAGCCGGGGATGGGCCTCTACTACTTGGTTGGGAACTAGCGACTGTGAGTACCCTGGACCTGGATGTTGGCTCAGTATTCTAACTAAGCCTGAGTTGCCCCCAAGCCCAGAGGAACGTAGGAACTGTACCGTTACGTCGACCCAACCTCCAGAGCACCCGAGTGTAGAATTCATATCCGAACACTTGACCTCGGGAATCGAACCACCCTACCAGACTGAGTACAAACGAGATCTGAGTCACGGTGATGCGCAAGCAGAGCTCAACGCTCAAGAGGATGACCACACCTTTGCATTCCTTGGGTACGATGAGATGATCACCAACTTGACCCACCTCGTTGAGATCCTTGGGTGGAAGTTGGAGCCCCTTGGTGAAAAGGAGGCTCATGTCCTATCGAACAGAGCTGGTCACAAGATACTGCTCGTTCAACGCTTCAACCACCCCCTGTTACTCGAGAAGGTCAAAGACTCGGTGAAGCCAGATGCCTGAAGACCCACCGAAGAAGCAGTTTATTGTCAGAACCAAGCGCTGCCAGAAGCTGGTGGTGGACCCCGTGACAATTCAGGTTCACGGTAAGTTGTTTTGCACTGCCAGCTTGGATGGGTTGGCTTCAAAAGAACTCGATGAGTTCATGACGGTCTTTGAGAAGCTTGTTGGGATACCCTGTATTGTCACCAACTACCCCATGGACATCAAGCTGTTGGAGATCATTGAAGCACCTGATACACCAGAAGAACCTGAGCCTCGAACTCGCTTTGAACGAATCAATGAAGACGAGTCATCGACTGACAGGGAAGACGACGCGTAACAAGCCTGAGTTGCCCACAAAAGAATCAGAGTCTACTGAATAGGCTACAAGTTTAGGGTAAACCAAGTTAGTTCTTGAGTTGAGCTACCTAGTGTCAACTTTCTATCTGTAACTCATAACTTGGGTGACAACAGAGCGTTTCAGTAACCAGGCTTCAACCACACTGTCTACCCTTGTAGGTGCTGGGGACCTCACCCTTTCAGTTCAGGGTACGGCTCATTTTCCGACTCAGCCTGAGTTCCGGATCCGAATCGGACAAGAACTCATGTTGGTTACTGGAGTCTCTGGAGTTACTTGGACAGTAACTCGAGGGATTGAGGGAACCTCAGCTTTACCCCATGCGGCCGGGACGGCCGTAGTGGCCGTCCTCACTGCCGGTGCCCTTGATGAACTTCGAGCCGAGATCGAAGCTGAGGACAGAACAGCCTCTGGGATTCGAACAGCTTCAACTGTAGTGGCCGTCTCATCAGCAACGGCTCCTTTGGTGGGTCAGGTACTTACTGCCACGAGCGGGACTGCTGCTGATTGGGAGACTCTTATAGGGGACACGATAACGGCTCCTAGGATTCCACTCAATGGGTCGACAACCTCGAATGTTGACCTTACGACCAACAACTGGACCTCCGTGATGCCGGTGACTTTCAACAATATAGGGTTGGAACTATCATCGGTCTACATTACTACTGTCACCTTCACATGTACTATCTGGAAAACAAGTTCTCTGTCCGTGTGTGGTAAGTTCCGTTTGGTAGCAGACTTGACAATACGGACTAACCAATTAGGGCAAGTCCTATGCTCATTTCCTGCTAGTGCCCAAGGTAATAGTGCACCATTGTTAGAGACTCCTCTAGAAGGGGCTGAGTTAGATCTGATTCAATCCACCAATGGGGTTACGCTGCGAGCAATACGTCCAGCTGGCGTTGCTTGCACGGTTAGTGCTGAGTGGGCTACAAACTCATTTGATCGATTAGGGGTTGCTCCAGACTATCCTCAAGTAGGGGAGTGGGGGACTGGAGATATCTGGATTGCCGATGATGCAGTATTGTCTGGATCGAATGTGACTTCGATAGCAGGTCGAGAGTCTGGGTTGGTGATGACACCCTCGGGTGGGACCTTTACATCTGAGGTTGATCCTCTTACGGGTACACGTGTATTGGTGGGTGATACTTCTGCTGTTCTTACAGCGACTAACCCTACACTATTGGCTGGGTTTGATGGTGTTAGGACTCCTAACATCGTCTTTGTTCAGTTTACCTCTCGTCATACTAGGGTTAGCAACTGGATAATAGAGGTTACTGATTCCAGTACCAACTCGCGAGTGATACAGATCAATTGGTCATTCGGGGACTTCTATGGGGTCTACCGAGTTTCACAGCCCAGTTACATCGTGGATTCCTTCACGAATCCAGTTGACACTAGAGTTACAGTAGTGGCTTGTTTGCACACGGACGGCAAGTTGTACATTGTCAGCCCAGCTGGCACATCACCTGGGTTAGCGGATACTACAACTCCAGGCCTAACTGGAATTGATCGGGTGAAAGTAGGTAATAGCGGGGACAAACTGAGGCGATGGGGTCTTCGATTATCGGATAACCCGCTAGCTGACTCAATTGACATTTATCAAGAACTGGTGTTGATGCCATGATCCCAGGCTACGATCCGTTATCAGTTCAAGAGCTACAACTACCTTGGCCTGGAGTAGTTCCATACCCTGTCATTCCAGAGCCTGGATATCCTGATCAGATCGATGATAGTGTTCGAAAGGTTCTTACCGCTGAGGACATACGTGCAAGGCGAAGAATGGCTGTCAGCTATTTAGCGCAGATGCCTAAAGGGGTGCCGGCAATCCATCGTGGTGTAGCTAGTCCGTTGGCAACCTGCCCAAATCTACTTCGATGCGATGGGTTATCAAGTCGAGTAGGTATGGTTACTAAAGCTGGGCTCGCTATCTCTGTGTCCTTGTATGCGGTGCACTACATCCCTGACGCGAATAGACGGAATCGTTGTGTGTTGTTCTGTGAGGGTCATGGGTGGACCAATGATGATGATGAGTCATCATTCCCACTAAACAATGGCACTGGCATATGGCGGACTGTCACATCACTGATAGCCGATGGCTTCGATGTGATTTCTTATTACATGCCTGGATACTGGACAGATCCAGTGACTGGAGTTCAGAATCAGGGTGCTATTGAGCCGGACTGGGTTGACCCACCTATTCCGCGTAACACGGGTCCGGCATCACATGACTGGCTGTTTGATAACCACGATCCACAGCTGGCTACCGGTAGTACATGGCGTGCATTCTTGACAATGCCAATTTTGTGTCTCAACTACGCTGAGACATTAGGCTTCGATGATTTGAATGCCGTTGGTTTATCGGGTGGTGGGTGGACTACCACCTTGATTTCCGCCATCGATACCAGGATTAGTAGGAGTTATGCAGTTGCAGGATCTACCCCGCTGTATGCATGGCCACACCCGGCTAATGGTGATCAAGAGCAAAGGTCAGCTAAGTTTTTCTCATATTGTGGTTACTTAGATCTCTACTTCATGGCCACAAGTGATGGGAGACATGCTGAGCAAATCTGGAATCGTAATGAAGGAGTGGTTGCTGGTCAGCCTCTATTCGATACTATCCCAAGCAATTGGCCTCGTAGTGGCGGAAAAGTCTACGATGAGTATGTAGAGGACTTCTCTAGTGAAATCAGTACCGCTGCAGCCAGCGTTACAGGCGGTACATTCGTAGTGCGTGTAGATCCGACCGCTCCTAATCATAATGTGCCTTGGACAGCTGTGCGACACATAATTAGTGATTTGAAGGGGGAATCAAAAACGTTCAAGGCTCTGGTAGCCTGTCTTGGTTCAAACGCAGTGACCCCTCTCACTTGGGCAAACGGTACATGGACTGCTGGATCTCCAGTGGCGGTTGGTGCTGGACCTCGTGGGGTAGTCATTAGTTACGATGGGTATAGGGCTTTGGTTACGAACTATGGGGCTAGCCCGGCTACTGTGAGCCCTCTCACGTGGTCAAATGGATTGTGGTCAGTTGGTACGGCTATCACCGTCAATACTGGTCCATGGGGGGCAGCAATGCCACCATCTGGGCTGTTCGCTCTTATCCCAAATTATGCAACGAACACAGTGACTCCGTTATCTTGGGCTAACGGTACATGGACAGCAGGTACTCCAATTGCAGTTGGTACTGGACCTGCAATTGTATCTGCAGTAGCAACTGATCTCACTGGATGGACGCGGGCACTTGTAGCCAGTATTGGTACGGGTGTGAATGCTGTAACGCCCGTGTCCTATAATAATGGTGTATGGTCAGCAGGGTCTCCGGTTGCGGTTGGTACTCAACCGTGGGGTGTAGCAATCAGCTCAGATGCAAAGCGTGCCTTGGTATGTAATTATGGGTCTAATAATGTGACCCCACTGTCTTGGAATGGGACTGTTTGGGTAGCTGGATCTGTAATAGCTGTTGGTACCCAACCGCGTGGTTGTGCTATGGCCCCAAATGGGCTGAGGGCGTTGGTGGCTAACTATGGTTCAGCATCAGTGACCCCATTCTCTTGGGCGAATGGAACTTGGACAGCAGGTACTCCAATTGCAGTCGGTGTAAATCCCATCGGGGTTGCCATTAGCTCAGATGGACTTCTAGCATTAGTCACCAACTATGCTGCAGGTTCCGGCACGACAGTAACCCCTCTTACTTGGGCTAACGGTGTGTGGACTGCTGGGGCTCCTATCACAGTTGGCACTGGTCCATTCAGTGTCTCAATTGCTCAGGCTTCTGGGTGAGTATAAGAAAAGAGACGAGTCACCGACTAACGGGGAAGACCACACGTAGGTAGTTCTTCATTCCGGGCTGAGTCACCTTAGTGCCAGGGAAAGCCTCTTGAAAGGCCTCTGAGTAAGGCCCAAGGTCATCCTTCACGTCAGTCCCGATATCGACTACATTGGCCCGGTTTTGAATAACCTTCGCGTGGAAGGGGACATTCTTCTTTAGCCAAGTATTGATGGCTCGAACATCGATCCCCCACATGTTGGAGGCCGACATGCGTTCCACAACTCGAGCAATGATATGCAGGTCATCCATAGAACCTCAGTGGTAGCGGTAGCTGACCTTCAGATCACTCCAAACCTCACGCAACTCGCGGATATCCATCTTCATAACCTTGGATAGGTTGTCCTTCAAGTAAGCATAGAAGATGGCTGCACTCTGCTTGTTGTTTGACCAGTAGCCGGTGTCCTGGGCAAAGCCGGGCTTATTAGGATCACCTTCGACCCTACCAAACCAAAATCGATGTAGGACATTGAACTCGACGGGGCTCGCTGTTATCTCGTCACCTGCTAGGGTCTTGAACTTGATCTCAGAACCTGCTGGAGCAACTTCAATGGCCTTGATATTCTGCTCGTGAGTGACTACTGAGTGATCGGGTTCGGTCTCCTTGGCATCGGCCGCAACCTTCTTGACATCAGCCCAAGTGTCACACTTGGCCAATTGGGCTATCATGGTCTCGAACCATTTCTCAGTGTCACCCTTGTAGTAGTTGTCGTTCAGGACGATTGTAATCTCCGGCACTGACTTTCCGCGCTTACCGGCTAGGGTCAGATCTCGGATTTGCAAGTGATTTGAACTTCGATATACGTGGAAGGTATTATCCTTGCCAGTGTAGAACCCCCTTCCGACTGGCACTCCAGCTGCTTGTACCCTCCTGGCCACTCGGCTGATGATTATCAGATCGTTCATACTCAGTGTACTTTGATAGAAGGTTTAGGTATATGGTGTACCTAAACTTAACCCACATTTACGTGGATGACCAGACCCAATGCCCCCTGAACCCGATGATATAGAAGAGTACTGGGGTGTAGCCCGCCCCGAGCGGTTGGTTACACCCCAGTCAGTACCCTCTGAGTCAATGACTGTTGAGGAGGTTCTAAAGACCATCAAGAAGTTCAACAAGGAAGTTCTTTGCATGGGCCTTGCCGTTATGGTGAACCATGGAGATGTAAGCTCACCTACAATTGTTGCTGAATCTGCCAAAGAGCTTGAACGCTTGACGAAGAATACCTTGGTTCAATTGACCCTACTAGCTGGGGTTCCTGTAAGTATACTAAAACAGTGCAATGACTCGAGGACAAATGTCAGATCTAGGAACCTCGATGACCCGAGAGCTTCCAACAACCTCTTCATGCCTGACAGGACTGAGGAGCCTCAGAGTATGCGCATCCTCCCTCAGGGGCAAGTAAGGTCAGCAATGGGTCGTATCCTACAACCTCAATCCCGTTGTTCTAATTGTGGAGTACTTACTAACTCAAATCAACGGTTGTGTGACCCGTGTAGGGTTCACCGAGCTCAGGCCAGAAGGCGCAGGTCAGGTTACTAAGATGACCAAGTGTAGTCAATGTTCAAGCGGACGAATACGACTCACCGGGGTTCAAGGTGAGTTGAACGGTCGAGACCAGAATCGAATGGGAAAGCACCTGCTCCCTTATAAATTACAGTATAAGTGCATAAGTTGTGGGCACCTCGGGTGGACTCGTGACCCAAGGTTGGTCCCTGACCAGAGTTCTAAAGTTGCTATTGCTGGTACCCCAGATTAATGCAATTGTACCTGGATGATCCTAGAAACTAGAACCAAGGCTACTGTAGAAGAGGGTATTAAGCTTCGAGAGGAGCTCGAGGGGAGGTTGTTTGTTTCTTACACCCCCGGAAACGGCACCGTCTACCACCTATTACTCACCAAACTCAACGGTTTTTGTGAGTTAGTCACCGATCTAATTGGGATCGGACCCAAGTGTTGGCTGGTGACTCTGCTGAATCAGGAGCCCCGCCCATCGGCCCTTATTTCGGACAATGGCCAACTATTGCATTGGAGCTATGTGGGAGAGAAGCTGAATCTAAGGACACCCGACGCCGTAGTCGTGGCCGAGTTGATCGGGCACCTCACCGGGAGGCCCTACATCACTGGTGAAGAGGTGATGAGTGATATTGAGGAGGAGATGGTGTCCTCTGAGGTATTACCTAAATTGAGTGAAGATGATGAGGTTGCAGAGGTTGTCCCGTAATACTGAGCATGACCCAGACAAGCAAAATTAATCCTGCCCAAGCTAGAGCCGAAGTTCACGCCGATGTAGCCAGCCAGCTTCTATTGGAAGCCTCGCAGGCCAAAGGGTTCCGTCGTCAAGTCTTGGTTGCAAGGGCTAAGATCCACTTATCCGCTCTACAGGACTGGATAACCCCAGAGGCCCCTCCAGAGGCTCATGTAGCCCTTCGAGAATTGAACAGTGTTTTGGCCCAGTTCGAGATGGAAGCCAAGCCTAACTGATCCGATTGGGTTTCGGTGTATTGGGCCTCAATGCCTATCCATAACCCGAATACCAGTCTTCCAAACCTCCTTGAGCAGCTGAACCTTCCGCACGGCTTCGACGAACTCATCTTCGTCAATGGCAAGCCCTACGCGGGTGAGATAGCCATGAACTGCTACAAGGGCTGTGGATGGGAGTCAGGAAGAACGGCCTCAGTCATCCTCAGCCCGCCCGTGGACCCCACCTCAGAAGTCATCCTCATCGATCTGAGGTACATGCGGCTACGCCGGTGTCAGCTCCTAGTCCCGAGAGATCGTATCGATGCCGCACTAGCTCAGAAGCACAATAGGCAGGAGTGGGAAGCCATTGATCTACCGGAAGACAGACGGTAATGAGGACTTCTAGCAAGATCATAGGGCTGATCAATCTGGCCTACGGGGGTGGGGATCATTGCAACAAGCATGTTTTGTGGGAACTAGAAGAAGATGGGCTAGCAACGAAAGATTGTCGGCCAGATCAGAAGCTGACTGATAAGGGGGTGACCGTTCTCTCTGAGTTGCTCAACACCTATGATGAGCAAGTGGAACCAAAGCAATGATCCAACGAAACCAGTGCAAGAACCGTCAGCTCTATCGGATCCGCTCGCGCAACCTAATCTTTGGGGTATTCCACGAGGAGAATGGTGGGTTCTTTGGACTCAGGAAAAAGTTCAATTACACCTATGTCTTCGAGGAGTATCACTGGGGTAACGGCCCACCGTACGGTACGGTGAAGCCCATTGAAGAGATGCCGGAGACCCTGCCGGAGAGCATTGCTCTGGCGGCAGACCTGGGGTCAATATGCTCTGAGTGCAAAGTACCTTGTGCCTACATCAAGTTTCCAGATGGGGAGCGGGAGAAGACCTATGAGGACGGACATAAGATGATGATCTCCGGAGAGTGGGAGCACCTCGAGTCTACAGATTGTCCCCAGGTGTCACCCATGAGTAAGAGCAACTCGGCCCTCGAGCGATGGCTGAAGCGGATGGAAGAGAAATACAAGTCATGAACCCCAAGCAGGTTGCATGCATTCGGGCCTGCATTCAGGCCGAAGACCCGGTAGGGCTATTTCAATTGCAGAAGGCCTTTGACGAGTTGATAGCCGAGGCGGAACGGTATAGAGTACGGCCGATCGCTGAGTTGAAGGGGACCAAACCCGACCGAAATGTCTTCGTCTGGTCTCCCTACTCAGGCAGATCAATCCAACTATTCAGTGGTAATGTCCTTTGGAATGAAGCCAATGCCACCCACTTTTGTGAAGTACCTAACCCCTCTCAACAAGAACTTGGTTATGATAAGTTGAAGATATGACTGATCGACACTCAGGTTACCTTGTAACCCTAGATAAGGACATTCGTTCAGACGATGCAGAGAGTACTTTGAATGCTCTTCGGATGGTTCGAGGTGTTATCTCGGTTGAGCCCGTTATCTCTAACATCGAAGTGCATATCGCCGAGGATAGGGCCAAGAGAGAGCTGTTGAGTAAGATCTACGAGTTTCTGGTGACTCTCAAATGAAGCCATCCAAGATCCACATCCGAGTTGTCCACGCTGAGCTAGAAAGAGCTGACGAGGATAGTGCTTATCGGTCTGTATGCCCTGTATGTAAGACCGGGCTACTGCTGATTCACAGGGACAAGGAGACCTTCAAACTAGTCAGATCCGATATCTGCATTCAGTGCGGGCAAGGGTTCTACTACACGGACAATATGATCAACGGGGAAGAGTTCACTGAGAAGGTTCCTTACCCTCTCTTTGAGATCGTAGGGCCTCCCTGTCCGGCGCCTGGGTGCAAGGGAGTCTTGACTCCAACCATGTCACTGAAGACCAGGGTGTGGTTTAGCAAGTGTCACGTCTGCAATGGAGAGTTCAGTAGAGCTCCACTTGGTAGTAAGAGAAAGTGGATCCGTCATCGAAACCTCGATGTCATTAAGGGCGGGAAGGACGATTGATTGCCCCCGAACCTTCGATTTTGGATGCTCAGTGATCTATCACCAAGCCCTGAGGGGGCTACTTTCACCCGCGAGTCCCCGGAACATGAGGTATTATGGATCAACCGTAACTTGACGGTGTCCACGACTCACGAGATGGGTGTTAACCACCGTGTTCGGCTACCTCGTTTGACCTTTGAGGGTGGGAGGTTCTTGATACTCGAACAAGTCCAACGTCTGATGGCTAACCTAGCCACGTTTTCGAACAACCCAGGAGCTCAGGACGGCACCCTCTATGGGGTGCAACATGCCCTGCCTACCTATGTTGAGCACCCGACAACCGGGCAAGTTATCCTGACTTGGATTCTCTCACTGGGCTACTCGCTTATGAACCTCACCCCTCAATTCAACGGTTCAGAAATGACCCTTCCCGTAGGGGCTCTGATGGGCTACTTGAGACACCTGATTGACAACATGCCGGCAAATAGGTTGTCTGAGCCCTACAACGGGCCACGACCCACCCGCTTCGAACGGATACTCGAGGAAGATTGAGTATTCTGAGCAATGGGCTTGCTTGACCTGACTGATGAGAGTATTCTGTAATCTCCTAAATGCTAATAAAAACCACATCAGCTTGTTCCGGTGGTTGTTCCCATTGCATGGAGGATGCAACTCCATCTGGTGAGCACATGGACATGGACACGTTCATGCGAGCACTCGACTTTACTGAGAGGGCAGAGTGTGAGGTTATCAAGGCTGGGATGCCGGTGATGCTAATGCTCTCAGGAGGAGAGTGTACAGACAACCCTCTCATCGTTGAGATGGCCTCCCAGGTAGTCAAGAGAGGATGGATCCTCTCTATTCTAACTCACGGTCTTTGGCTTGATAACAAGGAACTCAGAGATGAACTTCTTCGAGATGATTGGAAGAATGTTCTCATTCAAGTTACCAATGATGATCGGTACTACCCTCGCAAGCCTCCAAAGTTAGAGCATCCGAGGGTGGTTTATGTGAATAAGCTCCTTGTTTTATCGACCCTTGGTCGAGCTGCAAAACCCACGTTTGATCCTAAGGGGTTAACTCCTCGATCGGCTCCAAGCAGCTTCAACTTCAGATCTCTCACTCGTTCGTACAAGTCCATGCCTATGGCAATCAAACTCTTGAGGGCTCGAGGTTGTATTGGGCTGGCTGGGTTCTGTACCCCCTCGGTGACTCATGAGGGTGTGGTTGTTGCTGGTGAAAGCCGATTCTGCTACCCAATAGGAACCGTCGACAGTTCGAATGAGGAATTGACAGCAGCTGTTCTCTCAATGGGATCCTGCAACCGATGCGGACAAGAATCTAACTTGGATTCAAGGCACAAGCAAGCGATAGGGGTTCCAGAGTGACCTCTGACAATGACATCGAATCCTATTGGATGGATGTCCGTCCTGTTCGCTTACCGCAGGCAGAGCCAGAGGTACCGGAATCACCTAAAGAACCATGGCACCCCTACCCATTCAACTCACTTCGTATCCTTCTGAATGCAGCTGGGAGTCATGGTTGTAACTGCCGCAGGGGTTTCACCAGTTTAGAGGGAGATCTAGGATTCAGGTGTGCATGTGGGATGGTATTCCGAATCGGAATAGCTAATGCAAGAAGAACCGCAGGGGGCTTACTTAGTTACATGCATACTACTGAGTCCAGAACGAGAACCGCGCTGAGACTCACCTATGACCCTAGACAGATTCTAATT
>Ga0172381_10000419_pt1 | contig 51012 bp, 65 predicted proteins | sample Leawel6488metaG_FD_119754 | JGI IMG/M metagenome (GOLD analysis project Ga0172381, IMG submission 119754) | Leachate microbial communities from a municipal landfill in Southern Ontario, Canada - Leachate well 64-88 metaG | ecosystem: Engineered > Solid waste > Landfill > Unclassified | place... | reverse complement strand
GGAGATAAATATGGATTGCTCTATTAACAGCCCGCTTGCTCTTGGCAATGTCAAGCAGCTTGATGTTTGGTTTGAGGGAAATGGGGCCTCTGCACAAACTGTGCTTGAGGGTCAAGGGGTCTGCTATAACTGGGACTATGGGACTGCGGCAACGCGAACTCCGGCCCGGTATAACCGAGTTGAACTTCCGACGATTTTGAATGCTCGCCATTTCGCTGGCGTTCTGGCGCAAGGGTATACGGTTCCAGCCGGTGGTCGTGTCGTGACCATTTATGCACCGGGCAGCGTATGCAATGTACTGTCCCGCGTTGCTAACACCATCGGTGTTGGTCTCACGACTTGTGAGGCTGGTGGCACCTATGCGGGTTACTTCAATCTTGGCGGTTTCGAGGGTGAGGGGACGGCTGTTCCGCTGCAAACCGTGGATCGTTCATCGACCGCTGGCCTTGTGCTGGCCAAGTTGCAAGAAGGCCCTCCGTCCGGTTTGTGTGAGGTTCTGACCTGCACGGCGGGCGGAGCTACCGCAATGATGGTTGGTGGGACGACTTTTTTTGCCACTGCCACTCCGGCTACTGACGCTACCTTTACCGTAGCAAATGGAACGCTACCCGGTTTGAAGAAACGGTTCTATATCGTTGGTAATCAGACTACTGGCAACATTGTTATTACCATCAACGGTATCCGCGTCGATGGCTCTACTGCATTGGTATCTGATACAATGGATACTGCTGCTGAAGAGATTACGTTGGCGTGGAATGGCGATTGGTACTGCACGGGGATTGTTGGCGGAACACCTGCGTAATTTATCCCGCAAGGGAATGACCGTAGGAGGTATACTCTCTTCTGCCTCCTGCGGTCTCTGGATCGGCATCGGTAGCCCAACGTAGAGGCGGTGCAATTAAAAGCATGACAGTTTGCAGGTTCGAGACCTGCCCGGTGCCCTATGAGAGATAAAGTAAAAGGTTTAAAGGCAGATGGTAGGGTGGCAAGTCCCTACCATCGTTTTATCAAGAAACAGAAGAACCGAATCGAGCGTAGGCGGGCGAAAGAACATCCCGAGTGTATGCCCGCCTATTCGCGTTTTTGCGGATGGGAGAGTTAAATGGAATCCGGATTATCTATTGGTTATAGCGACCTAACCAGCGAGGTCGGAAGATTCCTAGGTTACGGTTCTACAAGCGGCTCGTGGTCTGCCAGCCAACTTGCTGAGATTGATGGCTACGTTCAAAGTGGTGTACGCCGAGTTTACTATCCCCCAGCGATCCAGGGGCTACCACCGGACATGCTGGCCTATGAGTGGAGTTTTCTACGGCCAACAACTACGCTTGCAATTACATCGGGTACGGCTGATTACGATTTGCCAGATGATCTTGGACGCGTGGTTGGGGCATTCTACTATCCAACGGATGAAAACCGTGAATCAATTCAGCAGGTCTCGATTGGAAAGATTTTGGCACTTCGGGCTTCCAGCGATACAACCGGCTATCCAGATTGCTTCGCGGTTCGATTTAAGACGGAAGATCGTACTACTGGTTCGCGGCAAGAAGTTTTATTTTATCCCGAACCAGACGACGACTGGACACTGAATTACGAGTATGAGGCGTATAGTGGTACACTGAGCGATACTTACCCGTATCCGCTTGGTGGCATGAAGATGTCGGAATTATACATCGAATCGTGTCTTTCTGTTGCTGAATCACGAGTCAACGAGGAACCAGGAATACATACGGCGAATTTTCAAGCGTTGCTTGTGGATGCAATTCAACGTGACAGAAAACGAGGCGCGGTACATTATGGCCAGATGGGCGATTCGTCGTCGGGAGGCTCCGAGGAATTTAGGCGAGGAAACACTGGTTCTGTTTATTCTATGCTTTACAAAGGTGTGGAGATTCCAGCATGGTAAAAGCCGCGACAAAACCTGTGAAGGCATCTGTGAATAAGCCGAACATGACACGCGATGAGATAGACGCATTTATTAGAACTAGACGCGCAGAACAGCTAGCGGCAAGGGCGCAGCAGCCACAGCAAGCCAGTCCATATATTAGCGGGTTTGCGAATTTGATGAATATCCTTACTGGGCAGTCACCACTACAACAGAATAAAATATGGGGTAAAAAATAATGGCGGCTTCTACAGCGGCATTGACTGGTGGATCAAGTGAACTAATTATTGCGGCTGATCCAAACCGGGATCACATCACGCTACAATTACAAGCGTTCAACGATGTATATCTGGCGATTGGTGAGGCAGCCGCAGATGGTGTCGGTATTCAACTTATGGTCCCTGGATGCTCCGTACGCATTTTTGGCGATAAAGCAAGGCGAGCCATTTACGGCTGGGCTGCTGGTGCAACGACAATCGGCATCGAGACGTGCGAGGATATTGAATACCGCCCAGGCTCTTTTATCTGGTTCTTCTAATGGCAGCATCTGGTTGGACAATAGACGCTGACGTAGCAACTGAAATTCTCCCAGCAGATTTCTACCGGGATGAGATAGTTGTACAACTACAAACTGGTAAGTGGGACGAGGCTTTGGACCCGGTGTACTTATCGCTTGGCGGTACGGCGGCAATCGGTACTGGTTTAGTCTTGGGAAACCAAGGCTGTACAGTACGGATAAAGGGACCAAAGGCGCGGCTAGCAGTCAGTGCAATTTGTGCCAGCGAGGTATCTGGCGGCATTGAGACAATGACGCACATCGAATACAGACATACGCCTAACTACCCTGGATTCTGGAATGATAATGACAATCCAGAATACCCAAGATGGCCAGAGAAATCATAACAAACGAGACTTTTAACTGTCGGCCAACTTCGGCCAAACTTTTTCCTATGTTCGTGAAAGGACATCAGTATGCAACCTAGAGTATGTAAACTAATTAAAATGCAGGCCCCGACGAATGAGAATGACGGCTTGCTGTACGCTTCTGGTTCAACAGTGCCCGTGGACACTACGTATGGTTATCGTACTGGCTGTATTTTCCACCACACCGATGGTGCCGCTGAATCAGCACTGTATGTCAACGAAGGTACTTATGCTAGCTGCGCCTTTGTGCCACTCTTGACGACTTCATTTGAGATTGCTGACCTACCAGACGTTGGAGCCACGGCCTACACGGCGGGCGCGTTGTTGGTAGCTGACGGCGATAGCTATGAGGAAGTAGCCGTGTCTAGAGATGCGACTCTATCAGACACTGGCGCTCTCACTGTTATAAGTGCTTATGATAATTTTGATGTTGGTGCTAGCGGGCGCGCCGGAACTGTTGATGTATTTCCGGCTACCGCCTCTAAGGGAAAGATTATTCTTTCGTGCATCAACAACACGACAGACCATACTCTGACGATTACAAACAGTGCCTTGAATGGTGCAAGTGTGACTGCCTCTTTCCCAGCTATCACTGGCTATGTAGCCGAATCTACCGCTGCTTTGACGCTGGCGGAGGTAGATGTTCTCGATGCAGTTACGCCGGGTACAATGGCAGCATCCAAGGCTGTTGTTGCTGACGCCACCAAGTCTTTTCGATGGGGAGCATTCAATACGGGCGGTGCCACGACTGATGCTGTTCCGTTTGCCAGCGTACCTAACACATGGGCGGATGGGCAACTTGACGTTATTGGTATCTTCGGAGGCAGTAGCACCAATATCGGTTCTGGATCATCTGCTAAGTGCTTGCGGGCACGCCATATTGTCAACGCCGCTACTGCCACTGTTGAGCATGAAACCTATGGCTTGGTGGGACAGTTAGTGGTGAAGGATACCACACTGGGCCATTTGCACGCTGGTATCATGGGCACGTTCGAGGGACATACCAGCGGCGTTGTCATCAACGGCGGCTACACTGTGGGCACTGCTTGCGTTACGGCCCGACTGGGCGGGCACGCCACGATTACGGCTACTGATCCGATTGCCGGATTTTTGGCATTCAATAATGGTGCTGCCGCGTTGGCTAGTGGCATTTCGGCAGCTTTTGCAGCATCGAGCGCTAGTGCGTCTTACCCGTGGGTTTTGGGTCTCGATATGCCAGTTGGCTCTGTGACCCAGGCTGTACGGATTGGTGCATTTGATGGTAGTGCGGCTACGACAAATGCTATCCCATTTTCGACGGCGCAAAATTTGTGGGCCGATGGTCAGCTTAGCACGGCTGAAGTTTTTGGATCGTCCGCTAGCGATTTGACTTCTGCTTACAGCGCCAAGTGTATTCGTGCCCGACATATTGTGAATGTTGGCACGGGAAATCTGGCACACGAGACCTATGGTGTAATGGGCCAAGTGGTGGTGAAAGATACCACTTTGCAGCACCTCCATGCCGGTGTGATCGGGACTTTTGAAGGGTACACTTCTGGCGTTGTGGTAAATGGTTCCTATGCTTACGGCGCTGCGGCTGTTATGGCTCGTGTCGGTGGTGGTGCTGCTATCACGGCCACCAAAGATGTTTGCGGCGTTGTTGCATTCTGGAACGGGGCAGCACTCGCCTCTGGTTCGTCCAATGCTTTTGCGGTTGGTGACAATGCAGGAGCAGGTACTTGGACGAATGCGCTAGCTGTAGAGCGGGTTAGCAATATCTTGTATGTTCCAACTGCTTCCGCCTATGAAGCGGGCGTCAAGGTAGCCTCAATCACGGGTATTCCTGATACGACGGCTGATGGAGTTATTCGTATTAGTGTGGGGGGAACAGCTTATTACATTCCCATTTTTGCTGCTGGCAGCATCACGGGTGAGTAAGACTTGACAAATTAGACCCCGCATGGTATAATGTATCATGCGGGGTCTTTTCATAAGGAGAGAGAGATGAATCTAAAAGTCTTGGATCGTGTTACGTTGCTGAGTATCCTCCCTGAACAGGGGGATTTTGTTACTCTCAAGATTGTGCGTCGATTGCGCGAGGCGCTTGCGTTTGAGGAATACGAAATTAAACAACTCGATATTCAACAAGAAAATGGCCAGATTAAATGGAATCCCGCAGCAGATCAGGGCAAGGAAATTGAGATCGGCGAAAAAGCCAACGATATTGTGATTGAATGCTTGAAGAAACTTGACAAAGAGCAGAAACTGACGAATCAGCATTTTGACCTCTATGATGCTTTTGTGATGCGCGGCGAGTAGTACACATAAGAGTCCAAGGAGGGCGAACCTCGTGGCGTCAAAACGTAAACAAATCCGCCTAGACTTCCCATTGGGGGGTCTTAGCCGTAAAGCAAGTTACCAGTCCCAGCCGCCTTACACTTCTCCATCGGCTCTTAATGTCCGATTGCGAGAATCGCTTGCTGGCAGGGAGCGAGGCGGTAGTAGGCCCGGCCTAGCAACATCTCATCAGGAGAGCCTTGGCTCTGAGGTAAGACTTCTTGCCCCAATGCAGCTTGCACTGGGAGACGGTTTTACCAATTTCTCCGATAGTTTTTCCGGTCTGTCTCTTTCTGAGGCATGGACGCAAGCTGTTTGGGCCTCTGACGTGCCTCTTATTCTTCCTTCGGCTATCGCAAGTGTTGATACTTCTATTGCTGAGGGCGAAGTCGTCTTGGATGCCTTGACAATAGATACTGCCGAGAGCTATACTGTAGAAGCCTATTTTGTTCCTTGGGCTGGTGAATGGCATGGTAAGTATCGGCTGTATTTTCGCATGGCTGATTTGAATCCTGTCTATACTACCGCTGGTGTAATTGTCGAATTAACACAGATAGGCTCTACTGGTGCCTATACAGCAAGCCTAAAATCCTATGTTGCATCGGTTGAAACGGAAGTAGACACGGCTACTGGTACGGGAGAGGTTAAGCCAGGATGGCTCACGGCTACAATAGACGGAACAACAGTAACCGTTTATTGGCACGGCACTGAGATAATGTCTGGCACTGTAGGAGTACATGCTGGTACTCGCGTAGGGTTTGGGATGGAATGTACAGAGGACGGAGGACTATGCTTAGCGAATACATTTCGTGTTCAGTATTACTCAATGGGGTCGGTTCCAGTCACGCGATCCATGTTATATGCCTCAGCCGATGGCGATCTATGGTATGAATCGACTTACGGACGAATGACAGTTATTGCCTCAGACTTGACTGTACGTGATGATACGTTGCTTCTTGGTGTCCAGAGTGGCCAAAGTCTTTATATTGCAGACTACGGGGATTTACAAGCAAGTGGAACGGATGGAACCGTGACAGGAACCGCCTTTGATTCCGCGACCTACGCCGATTGGACTGCACTGGATATATTGCCGGATGACATGGTCGTCGTTATCTCTAATGGCACAGGTGCCACAGTAGACGGAACTTATACTATTGATTCAGTAGCTGCGGGGGCTATTACACTTGGTTCGGCCCCTGGGAATGGTACTTGTGCTTTTAGAATTGAGCGAGCACCTAAGGTACTTGATCCATCTACGAATACGGTTTCTCTGATGACGGCAACTGCGGGACAGGTGCCAACAGGTAATCCTATTATTACACACTACCTGGATCGTCTTGTGTTGGCCGGTGCTGAGACGGCTCCTCATGCGTGGTATATGAGTCGGGTTGCTGATGAATTAGATTGGGACTATGCAGAAGAAGATGAACAAGCTGCTGTGGCCGGGCCTTCTGCCCCGGCGGGTACTCCTGCTGATCCAATTACCGCCTTGGTAGTTCACAGTGATGATTACATGATTATTGGGTGTCGTAGCAACCTGTGGCGCATGAGGGGCGATCCAGCGGCAGGCGGCACGCTAGATGCAATTAGCCATACCGTTGGTATTCTTGGTCCTAAGGCATGGTGTCTTGGCCCAAGTGGCGAGTTGATCTTTTTGTCGCTGGATGGCGTCTATCAGCTTGCTCCTGGTGGCGACACATTTCCAGAGCCACTATCAAGAGATTCACTGCCGCGTGAGTTTCTGAATATCGACGCGAACCAAGTCAATGCACAGCTTGAATACGACGTGCATGGTCGTGGTGTTCATATTTACCTGACAACCGAGCCATCTAATACTCGCGTCCATTGGTGGATGGACCTAGCCTATAAGTCCTTCTGGCCGATGTCACTGGACTCTGACCACGAGCCCACTTGTACCTGTGTGTACCAAGGATCGGCTATCGAGGATTCTGGGGTCATTCTTGGTTGCCGGGATGGCACGTTACGACGTTACAACGACCTAGCTGAAACTGACGACGGTACTGCATTTGAATCTTATGCCATGATCGGGCCTATTGCTCTGGCAAACGAGGGACAGGTTGGGCGATTGATGGCGATGGATGCTACGTTGGCCAATTACAGCGGTGACGTTACATGGTCAGTGTCCTGTGGCAACTCAGCCGAAGCAGCCGTGCTGGCAACCGCTAGCGATACTGGTACTTGGTCAGAAGATTTGAACGCGACTGCCCGACCAGCTTGTGTTGGTCAAGCACTTGCTCTTACACTCACAGGAGAGACGGGGCGCGCCTGGGCTGTTGAGTCTATCGTGGCTACAAGGGCCGAACGAGGTACAAGGAGATTACCCTAATGGCCCAGAAAGTACCAAATCCGCATAGTCCAGAAGAGGTGCGTAGGGCATTTCAGCGTGTCAAGTTTGACACTGCTATTCTGTCTGAAGGTGCTTTGGGCGAAATTCTAGTTGGCGCTGGTGTTGGAGTCAAGCCTACATGGACAACTGATCTAACAACGCTGACCTCTTTGGTCGTAGACAACATTACGATCAATGCTGCTACGATTACAAGTGACACTGGGGCTATCAGCTTTGGTAATGAAAATCTAACGACTACTGGAACTATCGGTGGAATCAATGTAACAAGCGGTAATGATCCAGGGCACACGCACAGCATCTATACTCTAGTAGATGGGACCAGGCCATTTACTGGTACTGTGGGAGGAGTCGCTCCTGTTGCAAATTCTGATCTTACCACAAAGTTATATGTCGATACTGCAATAGCCGGTGCTACCGATAGTGGTTATGAGGCTGTTATAGATGCCGACGGTCTTGAGGGTCAGGTAGTCTATATGCTTGGGACAGGGCATTTGCTACTGGCCTATGCTAATGACGCCGACGCTTACAAAGCAGTTGGATTGCTTATCGCTGACGCAGACACAGGCGAGACCGCAAATTTCTATAGTGACCAGTATCTTACTTTGGCAGACTGGAGCAACGTCGCCTCGACGGCTGCCCTGACTCCTGGTGCTGTGTATTACTTAAATGTGCAGGGGACTGACTTACCTGATTACGCAAATGACGGGGGCACCGGAGACCGAACGGCTAGTATCACAATCACGCGGACTATTGCTGGTGCTGGAACAGATGCGAGCAAAATGGTCAATGGCTTGTATACAACTGGGCCAGTTGATTTTTATTTACCGTCTACCGCGGTAGCAGGTAAGTATTTAAGATTTGATTTTGGTGTTGGCACAGATAAATGGATTACGGAATGCAAGTGGTATCAAGACGCAGCGAATACGCATGGAATCTGGCAGTGGCAGGGATCGGATGATGCCGTGTCTTGGACAGATGTTGGTAGCCCCTTTACTTTGGGTGGAACCTTGCAAACGCAGACTGAACTCGCGGGTAATGCCGTAGGCTACCGCTATTATCAGCTATTAGGCATAAGCGGTACAGCTAGCTCCACACCCTTTATTGTGGAAGTTGAGTTTAAGATTATAGATTTTACGGCACCGCCCTTTCCGGGACGAATTACTTCTACAAAACCATCTGGCGCAGGTGTGTACGTAGTGGAGGTAGGGCGCGCCGTATCTAAAACGATGCTTGATATTGAAATTAAATGGCCAGGAGATCACGGCGATCTACTAGGACTAGCCGACGACGATCACACGAGTTATCACACAGACGCCAGAGCGGCAACGTGGTTAGCCGCTAACCACGAGACTACCTACAATCACGCTAATTATGATATAGCCTACGGTTGGGGAGACCACGCGGGATTATATGATGCGGCAGGAACAGCTTCAGGGTTAGTCGGGACGCACGAATCTACCTACAATCATGCTAACTACAACACAGCTTATGGTTGGGGAGATCATGCGGCAGCCGGGTATGTGGATACTGCCGGATTAACTGCTACACGATTACCTTATGCTAGTGATACTGATACGGTAGCAGACTCGGCCAATCTTACATTTGACGGAACTATTCTAGGCACCACGGCAATAAATCTTCCAGTAACGACTAGCACTACTGGCGTCATAAAACAGAATGGAAATATCATATTTCACACATTTACACCAGTCGGTGTGTCTGCGGATTACCATAATATCTTTATTGGAAAAGATTCAGGTAATTTTACTCTGACCGGAACAAATGCAAAAAATGTTGGCCTCGGCAGGTGGACTCTATACAACCTCACCACAGGTCACGGAAATATGTGCGTAGGCTACCGTGCCGGTAGAGGCATAACAGAGGGTTATGCAAATGTTTGTATTGGTCAGGATGCTGGATTAAATCTGACCACTGGCCTCAATAATATGTGTATTGGGTCCGGTGCTTTGAGCGCCGTATCATCGGGCAACGGCAACGTAGGGCTTGGTGTCGTCGCGGGGCAACTTATAACAACTGGCCACAATAATACCTGTGTAGGCTACTATTCTGGTTATAACCTTGGCAGTACCAGCGCTGGTATCTGCATTGGATTTAATGCAGGACGATATGAAACAGCAGGCGCAGCATTATACATAGACAGCGTAGATAGATCAACGGAAGCCGCTGGCCGGACAAACTCGTTGATTTACGGTAAATTTAATGCGACGCCTGCGAGTCAGTATCTTGCTGTTAATGGCCAGCTTGAGCCATTAGCGCTGACCGCCGGAAGAGTTGTTTACTCAGCAGCAGGGACGGTCAACGCCAAGCTGGTAGATAGCGCTAATTTAACTTATGATGGGAGTCATTTGCAGTCTAATGGTTATAAGTCGGCAGACGGATCAGCAGGCGTGTCAGGATCATTTACTACAGTTGACTCAAAAACCGTTACAGTGAAGGACGGACTTATTACAGCTATCGTATAGGAGTATCAAATGGAATACAAGAAATCATCTGATGGTAAGTTGATCCAGATTTCTGTCATGGAGCAGTGTTTCGACATGGCTGACTTGTTGATGCAGATTGACATGCTTCTACATCAACAATCATCCTTACAAAGCGAAATTGACAAATTACGCACTTTGGTAGCTAAAGGCAAAGAATTAGGAATTGAAGCCAAATGAGTGGTGCATATGTCGCAAAACCTGCTGCTGAAGTACCAGTGGATTATCCAGATGGCTGGAATCCAGATTGGCCATTTCCAGGCCCGTTTCCTCCTGGATTTGATCCGAGTAGCGTTGATTGGCCGGGCGAAGGCGAAGGCGAAGAAAGTAGCCCGGATGATCCAGATGAAGAGGACAAGGCTAGTATAGTTCTCTTTATTGAGGCACCAGGATATACAACAGAAACAGGAGGAACGACAAGAGGGGGGATATTTTTACGACGAATTTCAGGAGCGGGCAACACTGCCCCAATAGATGTTCCAATTCAGCTATTGAGTGGAAGTTTTGAAATCTCTGTTTCTCCCGAAAGTGTTCATTTTGATGCCAGAGAAGTTGGCATAATTAAATGGTTTACGTTGACCGGAAATCCCGACGATCTGGATGACGGGGATTTTACTGAAAGCGTAGTTGCCGGACCGTCTACCTCAAGTTCTGCCAAATATGCAGGACTACTTTCAGCTATTCTGACGGTAGTAAATATGGATGGCGAGACTACTGAATTACATAAACCAGTAGACCGCCCGTTATGCACAGATGGGACGGGGGTCTGCACTGGTTCTTTTGGATGCCCTACGCCCGAACAACTATGCGCGTCGGCGGGATACCCGATATGCGAAAATCCATACGATACTATTCCACTAAGTCCGCTAATAGATGGTGTACAACTTATCGAACCAGAATCGAATGTCCATAGCGGCCACTGGTACGTATACTGGACAGTATCAAATTTACCTGAAACTAAGCATAGCGTCAAAACCGGAATTGTTGATAGATTTGGCTACGGTACATATACAGGGGATGAAATCTATTTACCAAATTGGCGCTATGGAGCAGACGGTGGCGGCATACTAAAATGGTGTACATGCGCTTGTCTCTCACACGGAGGACTTCCGTTTTTTTGTTGCGAGGAGTACGCTATTACGACGGGCACAACTGTGACAACTCCGCTGACTGGAAATACTGTTACGTACTATTTGAGGGTCTATTGGTGATATGACTTGTAGATACCGCCTTGTATTTACGAAATCGGATGGCTTATGCCGATACGTCTGTACCCAGCATAAAGGACCGATACAAGTCAGTAAGTGTCAGGACTGCCCAATATACGCTGAATATCCCAAAGTACCAGATTGGAACGTTGTGACAACTACGATAGTTAATGCTATAGATATTACAAAATTACCGGATGGTCCCGGTACTCGGCTGGCATTAGCAATTAAGCGGTGGTTTGGCCTAATAGTCAGCGGAACATGCGACTGTTTGCCACATATTCTACAAATGAACGAATGGGGTTATAAAAAATGTGTTGCAAACGTCAACACGATAGTTGTATGGCTGTATGAAGCTGCCATAAAACGAAATTGGAAAGTTGTCAAATTACCGCTCGCCAAATATGCTATCAAACGATTCATCTTACACGCAATAAAGGAGTAATAAAATGGCTATGGTTGGTGGTGTGGATATGGGTGGGGGACTTCCAATAAATCAGGCAGGATACGAGGCCGCGATTACGCCTCGTATTACAGCAAAGATACAGGCTGATCTTGAACGCGAAAAAATGGCCATGCAGCAAGGTATGTGGCAACAGCAGCTTGCATTCTACCAAGATATTCTTGGTCAACGAAACAAGCAAGCTGGCACACTTGGCAGTGTTGTTGGCGACTATAATAAAGCATTCGCCGAGGCCCAAGCCGCGAACGAAGCTAAATACAAAGAAGCGCTAGGACTGACAGACCAAGTATCTGGGCAGCAGGCTGCGGACATCAGAAGCAGCTATACTAAGCAGCGATCCAGCGCTCTTCAGAATTTGGCCCGCTCTGGTATGTCAGGTACAACCGTTGGGTCTACGTTACAGCAAGGACTTGGACGTGAAGAAACTTCTGCATTGACACGACTATCAGACCAACTTCTTCAGCAGAAACTAGGAGTCATGCAGGGCTTCAATTACCAAGAACCGAATGCACAGATTCCAACTGCGCTGATCCAAGCGTTGTCTCAAAATATCTCATGGCCCAGTTTCTAAAGGAATAAAAATATGCCAAGAGGAAATGATAAGCTAGATTGGGCTAGGCTGGCACTTGAAACAGCAAAAGCCCAGCAAGAGGCTTGGGAACACAGCCCAGAGTATCTTGATAGGATAAATCGAGATCGTGTAGCTATGCAGTTGCGGCAACAGGGCTGGGAAAAGCAACAAGGCACATCTCAGGCCCAGATGTACGGTGAGCAGACCCGTAAAAATATGGAGTTAAAAGCTAAACTTGATGCTGAAAACTTTGAACTTCGCTATACAGCTAAGGACAAAGCTAGTATTTCCAAACTGCGTAATCAAGAACGTCGTGCGTATCAGATGATGCAGTCAGGCGAGATCACACCCGATGAGTACGAGAAAGTTTCAAAGATAACCAAGAATCAGGAAATGGGTATTATTCCTGGAATGCTTCCGTCATTGTCACCCTATCCCAAAGGTCAAGGCACGGGAGATTCTTATTTCAACAAGATTGGTATGCCAGTCTATCGTAACGAGAAAGGAATTGAAGTTCCGCTCGACTGGAAGAAAACCCCTCAAGGTATGGCGGAGGAGCAAGAAGCTAAAGCCATAGAGGCTAAGGCTAAATTAGATGCTAAACGAGAGGAGCAGAAAGAATCCTATCGGCTCAAATTGATGGATAAAGAAATTGTAGCTGCTGAAGGTAGTCGTAATTTGACTCCGCAGGAAATACAAGAACGAATGGATAGGGCGTATCCGTCTCCTGAAGCTGATGCGGAGAAAGTTTCTTCAGCGCGGCAGTACATTGCCAGCGTTATGGACCAGTACGGAGACTCGCCTCCACCGGAAGTTCAGCAGGCAATGCAGGAAGCTATTAGCATTCTTCAACGGACAAGGAAAAAGTAATGCCTTATACCGACGATGAGTTGTTGAGGTATGCACAGAAGTTTGGTGGTTCTACCAAAGAGCCATCAGACGATGACCTACTTGCTTACGCGAATAAGGTAACAGGGCACGTACCAGAAACTGAACTACCCTCAGATGAATCATTACTGGCCTACGCCAAAGCCGCGCGGAAGCAACCAGCTACGGCGCAGACAGTACAGCCTACGGGCGACATTATCGGGCAGGCTATCGAAGGCGGTGAGTCTGATGAGCAGATTCAGGCCAGAGTAAAGAAGATGCGAAAGGAAGCGGGCATCGGCCCCTATGCTGGTTGGCAGGATGAGCCGCAGATGCGAGCAAGGCCAGATACAGCAGACCTACAAGCCAAAGAGGTCATGGCGGGCAAGATGTTCCCGACGGTCGCTGGTGGTGTTCTCGCTAGCGGTGCATCAGCTTTGTCGATGGCCTACCGTGCTGGCGAATTGCTGCCAGAAAACTGGGGTGGCAAACGCTCTAGAGATCAAGCCGACTGGTTCGCTAACTACAGCAAGGCCCTGATAAAGTATGCTGAGGTTGAGGGCGAACAAGGTGTGGTAAAGCGCGGAGCCACACAAGCCTTGCGTAATATCGTTCCGATGATGGCCGGTGGTCCTGCGGGCGTACCTGCTATGATTGGTATTGGTGTTGCTGACCAGATGAACGCCGCTGAAACCGAGGCCAGAGAAGCAGGTTTGACAGGGGCAGAGAAGCGCAATTACGTGGGACGGCAAGGTTTGATCGAGGGAGTCACCACAGGATTGATGCAGAAATTTGGCCTGGGTGGTATGGAAAAAGTGTTGCCAGGGTTCTTTGCCGCCGCACGAAATGGTGTTCGGCAGAGTATCAACGCAGGTATGAAGGCGGGGCTAAAGACTGCTGCTAAAAAGACAGCAAGGACATGGCTCGAAGAGAACCTGGAAGAGAACATCATCAGTGGCCTTCAGATGTGGAACGATAAGTATTCTGGGGTAGATAAGTCTGGTTGGTCCTTAGACCAAGTAGCCAAGACGTTCTATGAGACTACATCTGCTGTTACGTGGATGGTTGGTGCTGGTGCTGGCCCGATTCATCTTCAGGAAAGCATCTCTCCTGGTCCGGCGGCACAGATGACCTCTGATATTGTCGCCACAGCCGAGAGTGGAAAGACTCCCACCCGTAAGCAGTGGAAGGATTGGGGACTTGATCCTGAACAAGGAAAGACGGCCAAAGGCCGTCAAGAAGCCGTCCAGCAGGCCGCTGAGCAGCTTAGACAGCAGTATGAGCTTACGGGGCCAGGAGAAGGAGAAGAGACGCAGCAGACAGCCCCACAGAAGGCTACAGGGACTACTATCAACCAGGAGGTAACTGAGGCAGAGCTAGTTTCTGAATTACTTAAACCGCCAACTCCAGAAGAACTAGCTCAAGCACACCCAGAATCTGAAGCCGCCAAGATATTAGACCAATGGGTAAAAGAAGCGCCCGTTGATTCGGGGCAGGCTATTGAGACAATGCAGCCTGGAACCGAAACCTCCTCGCCTATTACGAGTATCAAGAATGAAATTGTAACAGAACTTCGAGAGGGTCGGGGAGAAGCAGCGGTCAAGGGCATTGCGCCGGAAACTACAGAAGAATGGCTAAACACGGCTGAGAAACAAATTCAGGATGATCCATCATTTCCTACACGGCTAGTAGATGAGCTTATAGTCAGGTCACGTACTATTAGTGATACTGATACTGCGGCCTTACAGTTGCATTATCGAAATCTGAATAACCAATTTGCAGCAGCTTCAGATGAACTCACAGCGATTAGGCAATTCAACGATCCGCTTGCTACAAAAGATGCTGAAGCAAAAGCAAAGTTCTTGCTTGGTGAGATACAAAAAACGGAAGAGGCGGCTAAAGCAGCCGGGCGCGAATGGGGACGTGCAGGTGTAGCAAGACAACTAGAGTTAAAATCCGATTACTCTCCTGCCACGTTAATTCGTCGTGCTTCATTAGCCAAGGGAAAGCTGCTATCCGAAGCTGAGACAACTCAGATTAAGGAACTTAGCACAAAGGTATCTATTCTTCAAAAAGAATTGGATCGTCTTAATGCGGCTCGTAGCGAGCAGGATACTGATTCGGCAGTTGACGCGGCGATTAAACAAGCTACACCCAAAAAGCGATTTCAGAAACGTGTTCCGACGCTAAAAAAGATTGAAGCCCAAAAGCATGTGCAAGAGGCATGGGCAGAATTTAGGAGCAAACTTGGTCCGCCGACAGAAGGGCTGATTGGTGGAGAATCTGGCGCATTGAATGTGGACGCCGTAGCCGCCGGTATCAAACTAGCAAAAGCCTATGCTGATTTGGGCATAACTACGTTTACGGAATTTTTAGAAAGTGCTAAGACATTCGTAGGCGACGTGGTTGGGGTGACTACTGATACTCTGCGGCAGTCTTGGGAGCAGGCTCGGGCGGCTGGTTATATTCCAGCACTTGATGTTGATCCAACGGACCCCAAAGCAATTACAAAAGTTGCCAAGCGTCTTACTCGCTCATTAGTTGAAAACGGGATAACAGAACGTGATGCAGTTATAGCTGGCGTGCACTCTGAATTACAACAGGTAATTCCAGACATAACGCGTAGACAAGTTATGGATGCTATTTCTGGCTATGGGCAGTATGCTGAGCTAACCAAAGGTGAGGTCGAATCCACAATCCGGGATATTCGCGGGCAGCTTCAGCAGCTTGCCAAACTTGAGGATATGCAGCAAGGACAACCGCCCAAAAAGACTGGTGTAGAGCGACGTACTCCCAGTGATACCGAGCGACGGCTTATCCAGCAGGTTAATGAGGCAAAGCGAAAAGGTGGCTTTACAATCACTGATCCAGCTATACAGCTAAGGTCTGCACTAGATGCCTCTAAGACTGCAATACGAAATCGTATTGCTGATATGACAGAAGAGATTAGGACAGGCAAGCGTATTGTCAAGGAAAAAACAGAAGTAATACCGGATGCAGAACTAACTGCATTACGTAGTCAACGAGACGCATTACGCAAGGCACACGATGAGCTATTTCCACGGCAGCCGCTAACACAAGAACAGCTTATAGCCCGAACTACGAAAGCATTGGATGGCGCTATAAGTCAACTTGAGTCTGAGTTGAAAGAAGGAATTCTTTATCCAAAAAAGAGACTAACTAAAATCTCCTCTCCTGAGATAGATGCAAAGAGAAATCAGCTAGAGGCCCTAAAAGCCCAGCGGCAAGAATTACGAGATGTTGTAAATCCAAAAATGACTCCTGAAGAACGGCAGCTAGCCGCCTACAAGACGAGACTCCATAGCAGACTAGCTGAGCTACAACGTCGTATTTCGGAGGGTGATTTTACAAAAGTACAGCGAAAAGAGACGCCACTTGATAAAGAATCCACTGATCTAAAATGGAAAATTAAGCAGGAGCAGGATACCTACAGGGCGATGGAGGAGAAGTGGCGGAAGGAGCAGTTACACAGTATTGCGAAGGCGTGGGACTTGGCCGGGGAAGCGTCTAATTTTTCACGGGCTGTGATGACAAGTTTTGATTTGTCTGCCGTTGGTAGGCAAGCCGGGCCTGCTGCTAAGGCTCATCCGATTAAGGCCGCGTTCGCGTTGGAAGAGTCGCTAAAAGCATTTGCGTCGAAAGAAGGCGAGTTTGCGTCAGCTAGGCGAATACGCGAGCATCCCAAAGCACAACTTGCGAATTCGGCGAATTTGGCTATCACGGTTACAGAGGGACAGCTTACACAACAGGAAGAGGCGTATAGAGGGAAATGGGCCTCAAAGGTGCCCGGCGTAGCTGGCTCAGAACGCGCATACGTGACATTCTTGAACAATATGCGTATGGGTCTCTTCTCAGATACGGTGGACACGCTTGGTGGGATAGAGGGCGTCACACTGGATGAGGCAAAAGCCGTTGCTAACGCAGTAAACGTGTTCACAGGTCGTGGCTACTTTACCGGAGCTAATGCCGCAGCAGCGCAAGCATTATCCACGTATTTCTTTTCGCCACGATTTGTTGTATCACGTTTTCAGTTACTTTTGGGACAGCCATTGTGGGCTAAGGGCAATACGTGGCGAACCAGAAAACTAATTGCCAAAGAATACGCCCGTTATTTAGCTGGCGATGCAATGTTCTATTCTACTCTAGGACTACTCGGCTATCTGACGGCTGGTGGAGATGATCGAGATCAGCCGATTTTTGAGTGGAACCCACTATCAGCCAATTTTGGAAAGGTACGATTTGGGGATACGGTAATTGATCCTATGGCCGGTTTGTCGCAGGTTACTGTACTGATGAATAGGCTAGTATTGGGAAAGACAAAAAAATCTACCGGAGAAACTGTACCGATTCGTGGTGAAGGTGTTCCATTCAAGGGACTCACGACTACAGATGTAATTAGCCGATTTTTGCGATCCAAGTTGGCTCCGATTCCCGGCGCGGCATGGAATATACTAGCTGGTGAAAACATGATCGGTGAGGATAAGAATGCCTTATTAGAAGCTGGCCAGCTTGTGGTTCCGCTATCCTTTCGTGATATTTACGATACCATGCAGGCCAAGGGGTTTTCACGTAAGCTGGCTTTATCTCTGCTTGTAGTTCTTGGAGTCGGCGCGCAAAACTACCAAGACGCGACACCTGAGATGTTTGCGAGAAAGATAGCCGGGCATCCCCAACTGAGGGGATATAATAAAAAGGAACGTAAGTCTTTTGACTACACTACAGAGGTAGACCAGATTATAATAGAGGCCAAAAAGAGGGGTCTGACATCTACCGATTTGGCTAAGGCTCTTATTCCATATATGCGAAAAGAAGGAAATCACGAGGAAACTATAGGAAAAGCGCTTAGTAGGCTACATGCGAGATTCAACGCAACAAGGTAATTAGCTTGCGTTTTATCCGAAAGTATGGTATAATATGGGGATGGACTTCAAGGACGGCGACATAATCGGATTTTCTGGCGCTCACTACCTGAGTGACTTCATTAACATAGTCACCTATGGAATACCGCGCTACTCACTTTCGCATGTGGGAATACTGGCGCGGAAGAATACTCGGTCGAAATGGTTGGTGTTTGAGGCAAACGAGGATGTGCCTTGGCAGTGCGCGGTTACCCATCGTAAGCACGATGGAGTACAAGCACATTCACTGGACCTCTTGCTTGAACGGTATCCAGGAAAGATGTGGCTGTACAGTCGAATTGGGTATCCTGTCTATGATTCGGGGCATACGTGGGTAGAATTATATAACGCTCTGGTAAATGAACTTGGCACACCGTATGACTGGATGGGAGCCAAGATGGCTGGCGGATTTATTCATTCGGCTATCCAGGGCATACTTCATAAACAAGATACGTCAAGTCTATTTTGTTCTGAGTTGATTGCAATGATTCTAAACGAGTATGGAATACTCGATACGAATAACGTAAGTAAGTGGTCGCCTAATCGTCTTATGCGACATCTGACACGGAAGGGAATCTACGACAAGGCTGTCAGGATCAAGTAATGGAGAATAAGATGTGGAAATGGATTAGCGGAGTTGGTGTGCTTCTGTTAGTGATTGGTTGTCAAGGCGCGCCGCCGAGTGATAGCCCATGCGGACCAAATAGCTGTCCGATGAATCAGATGCAGCCGTTGCAGTGCCCAGGAGGCTCGTGCCCAGTCAATCCGCCGTCGATTGACATCAACGATCTTCCTGCCTTAGGCGGTGCCTATGGGCCTGTGCAACAGGAAGGGTACTTGAGGTCTGCGGTCCGTATTGCTGTGACGCTTCAAGAAGGAGGCATGGCAAAAGGTTCTGGCGTCTACGTAGTCTCGAATGATACCTATGTAGTCATTACGGCAGCTCATGTGGTTCGTGGTAGCACTAAAGTTTTTGTTACGTTCCGGGGGAGTAAAAACCCTATTACCGTGCAGGCCGAAGTTCTATACAAAGATACTACCTATGACTGCGCTATCCTTGGTTTGTACCGGCATCCGCTAGACGGCGAGGATATTGCAACAACGATGGCTTATCAGGATGATCTTTCTAATCTGGAAAGCCAATCTTTGCAGAATGCTGGTTTTGGTGGGGATGAGGTTCTCAATGCAGGCATTGGTCGTATTCTCAAATATATGGCCCCAAGTGGCGGGCTTGCCAACGATTGGATGGTAATCCGAGCAAAAGCTAGATTTGGTGATTCTGGCGGTCCAGTTTACTTGTCCAGCGGCAAGGTTGCCGGTATTCTTTGGGGTAAAGACAATTCTACAATCGTTTGCGTTGCGCCTGGGCGAGTCCATATTTGCCTGAATAAGGGATTGTCGGCCATTGGCGTTGACCAAGCGCAGCTTGTGCAGCCTCGGCCTATTCCCCGTCAGCCGAAGAAGCTGGTTCCTGTGATGCCTATGAAGCCTCCTGTGCTTCCTTGGCGAGATAAGATCGAGAATGAACTTGACGGGATTAAGCGAGCGCCCCCCAAATGTAACCCAGCACCGCCTCCGGTTATTAGGCCAGCGCCGCCCAAGGTAGATGTTGACGTTGACGTAAATAAGCCTGTTACTCCTCCGGTCATTAAAGAGGATGAGCGTTATCGTGTTGAAGCGCAACTTGCATTGTATATTATTGCAGGTGTGGTTCTTGTGTGTCTTGTGGTTGGTATCGGTGTTCAGTGGAAGAAAACTTACTCTATTCAATAAGGGAGATTGTAATGACAGTGCTTGAAATCGTGCTTGTGTGTGTTGTTGGTGGTGCTGTGGCTATCTATCTTGGTACGCTGCTGTTTAAGGCAGATACAAAGAAAGAGGGTCGCCGACGTGCGGCTAACCAGCTTGCGGGTGTTCTTCGGTCTTTGGGCCTGAAAAAGACTCCTGAATTCCTTGAGGACTACGGCGTTGGCGACTACAGCGGCATGGCTGAGAAGATCACGGATTTGGCTAAGTTGTTTGTCAATGGCCAAGATGCCGTAGTTGCTGAGTTTTCTCAGGTATTTGACAGCGTGCTTGCTGCCAAGCTGTCTACGGAAACTGGCCGTGCCTACGTTGCCGCAAAATTGGAAGATGCAACAAAATCTAGCGATGCTGGCCCCATCCAGGACGCTGTGAAGGCTACTACAGTTTAGGCTTTGGTGAGACTACCTTTTACAAGCCGCATGGATGCAGCGAGGGACTAGGTAGCACTTCCTGGGAAGCCCCCGCTACGATCCAAGGGAATGGATACGAGCGGGTTTCTTTTTGTACCAATATAAGGATTCTGACATGACAGCGAAGGAACGCGACATTCTGGAACGTCTACGAGACGAGGTTCACAGCTACCACATGGATGTGCAGTCTCATGTGTCAAAATGTGAGCCATACTTCAAGAACGTGGACCAGCATAGCACTGATCTGTACGGGAATCCAGATGATCGGGAGGGGAATCCAGGGCTGATGGCTCAGGTAGGCGATCTAAAGAAGAGTCGGAAGATTCTACTGGGGGTGGCGGCAGGTGCGTGGACTCTGGCTACAATCTTTGTTGGTACACTTGTGTCGAAATGGCTCTAGTCGTTCCACCATCTTTCGTGATAATAGTAACCTACTATCTTTAGTGCCACACAAGCTAGTACAAAGGCGGCACATTCGCCAATGTTGCCAAAGATAGCATAAGCCATAATAAAGACTACTGCGTTTGATAATCCTTCCCACGAGATAGCTTTGTAGATGCTACGTTTGTTCATCAAATTCACATTCCTTGCATATCCAGTAGGTTTGATAGCATTCATAGCACAATACCGCATTGCAACGCAAACAAGTCTCTTCATCCCTGCCGTCTAGGATTTCTTTTTTACATCGTGCACATTCCATTCTGGTCTCCATGAAACGAAAACAGGTGCCATCTGTTATCCGACCACGGTGTAATGCTATCTGGGACAAGGCAAGTCTCATGGTCTACATATGCAAGGTACTGCTGCAATTCAACCCAGGACGAGAATATCATCTGATGCGGAATCATCCCAAACAGCCATAGAGGAGCTTTTGTCTTACCCTGGGCATAATGAATTAAAATAGGTTTCTTTTCTTGATTAGCCCATGTAATCTCTTCGATTGTGCCGACCGTTGGAGTGTCTTGATCCAGATAGACGATTAGGAAGTCTGCCAGATGAACTAGGCGCAAATCCACCCTACGTACCCAAATCATTCTGTCACGTATCTGGTCATATCTTCCAAGCGCTCTATCCTGCTGTAGTAGAATGTTATCTTCAGGTGTCTCGCTAATAAACGTAGTCGGCTTTTTACACGGATCAAGCCACTGGATATTCAGGTAATCCAGTCGCTCCTTAATCATATCTCGCCATGATGTGCCTCCATCGGCACATGTCTCGATTGGACCGGCAAGATAACAGCGAGTATGTCTAAGTCTATTCATTTATTTGCCATGAACGTGTTGTGGGTGTGCGTATTTTAAGGCATACTTTTCAGCGTCAGCATACGTAGAAAATCTTTTAGCTTTTGGACTATTATCTGACGGAGGGTAGAAAGATACCCAGTAATGAGTTTCTTTGGTAGAAATCATGTCAAATATCGTAATATAGGCTATCCAATTTTTATTCTTCATACTCTGGAATATCTCCGTTCTTTTGGATAGCCTTGTCCTCGTATGGATCAAGCAAACGCCTACGCATTTCTTTAGCAGCATCCTCTAATATGCGAATTGCCGAGGATATTGTTGAGTAAGACCATGTACCGGGGCACATAGTACGCAATACCAGCCTAGTAACTGCATAGTTCAGCAGTCCAGGCGAGCATGGGCAGCGCCCATCAACCTCTTTTAATGTGACTACCAACTTAGCTAAATCATCCTCGATAAATGCACGATCTTTCTGATTGATATAGGGCATTACTTGTCTCCTTTTCCATAGTTCCAGCGGATAAAAGCGCTGTAAATATCAGCAAACGCTAACCCCCACTCGCCGCTATGGTCGTCTACTCCTGGTCTAGCAAACCAAGATAATGCGTGTGCCCACTCGTGGAATAGAGTATCGAGTTTTACGCGATATGGAGCGGACTTGTCAATACGAATATAGAATTCCTCATCATCATCCCCCGGACAGTTACAATAGGTACAATCGCCGCACACCTCTTGAAGTTTTTGCCTGCGTACCTTAATTGGTGCCCGGCCTGGAAATTGCAGTCGTAGCCACTCGATAGTACGCTTCCACTTATGCTCTTGTGTTAGGCGTTTCATTCGTCCCATCCGTAAGTTGGCGGTGGAGGGGGAAGGTTATCAGGTCGGTATTCTGCATTATCATATAAATCGGGCCAAGCCGTTGTAACTGTATCAGGGTACGGAGGCATCTCACTCACCGCTTCAGCGGGAGCAAGCAATAGTGGCTTCTTCAAGACTTCGTGGAGATAGCCGCTGGCGTTGAAGATTACCGCACACAGGGCCTCTTCAAGTTGGTCTTGTTCCCCGTAGCTAGTGATCTCTCGCGTAAGACGGTAGCGATGTATCGTCCACACGTCCATAAAGTGACGCCACAAACTTTTACAATATGCTGTAAGCGGGATTCCTTTTTGCCAGTTATCAGATGCTCTGAGCGTACCATCTGCCTGAATGCTGTGCTTCAGCATATAGACGCCATATCTATGCAATACTAGAGGACTTAGATACCCATCGTAATCCGGTTTTCCTACATCTGTGTCTCTCGTAGCCCCGGAAGCAAACTGACGAATCCTAGCAGCCTCTTTTTGTTTGGCTGCGCAGGTACAATCGGAATCTCGACCTACCTCATTACCACAAAATCCACAATATGATACGGTTCTATCCATTTTATTTCTCCAAAATATAAACTGTTACTAATCGCCCTTTCCGATAGTCTTTGTATACTTGGCATTTTCCACTACGCACCAAAGCATCTAAGCGGTCGTGAACAGTTGATTGTGGTAGTCCAAGGATGTGGGCTATCGCGTATGCTGTTTGTCCATCAGGATACTTAGGTGCGGTCTCCGCTACTATGGATGCCCTCCACTGGTCAACTGTGGTCGAAAGTTCAGATGATGTAGGCACTGGACTAAATGTCTCTACTCTACCCATAACATACCTCCGTTTTTGGTCGTGTCAGATTCCACAAACGATGCCGTGTAAATACGTCCTCATCCCCAGATCGGACGAGCGTACCGCCAATCTGGGGGAGTGTTTGTCTACCGCCTGCGATCTTGTACACGAATGGTGTCTTGGCCTGCCACCCGGCAGTAGTACATGCCGTTGCGAAGCCGTGCGCGGTCTGTATGCGCGTTTCTACGTTGCGGTGCCTGTGAGATCGAACAATCACGTCGGGATGCCTGTTTCCCCATCTAGCGGCCTCCACAAACGATTGCTCAAGTTCCTTGTGTACCGCTGAGGTTTCGTAGCCTAGACTTCCAGCCGTTCCTATGTGGTGTGACAGGTGTACCAATCCAACTCCAACCTCTAGCCATAGCTCCCAGCGGGCATACCGACCATCTGAATCAGGGATGGACCCAAGCTCCATTGCAAGACGTTCCTCTTCTTGACCACTCTGCCCAACGTGGGCCTCGGTCCCCCGAATGTGATAGTAGCGGCCTTCGCACAACTCCACGACAGGTTTGAGCAAATCGCAGGCAATTTTGGCTTGGTCCGTCAAGTTGTGGCTGATCTGGGTTGTTGATCCATGGTGCGAGCCGTCAATGGCGTCACCATTACAAACCACAGCGAACGGATCACCTTTCGTAACTTGCGGCACCCAGACTTCCCAAAATTCATCCCACCGTTTATAAATATCCGCCTGAATAGCTGAATAGACATACGTACCTCCACCATCAATGTAGACAGAAGGAAGGCACAAACCAAACTGACATCCACAGTGTAGGTCGGAAATTACGATTAGATTGTTGATTTTTTGTTTCTTTTTAGCTCTTGCCATAGTATTCCCTAATTTCTGGGGTGAATTTTGGGCCGTCATTCAGACGGTTCTTGTAAGCTGTCTCTCGAAATTTTGTTGTAGCAATTTCGTACTCTACCTGCCGCCCGACTGACTCGGCAATATATCGTAGCTGATCTTGGGTGCAAAGCGGCATTGCCATTAGTTCTGGTGCAAAGGATAAATTAAGCGTGTACATTTCAACGTGTGGACCACATTGAAAATCTATAATAATGCAGCGTCTAACAATCGCATCTAGTTCCCTTTTTAGGTTACCTGTAGACTCAGCCAGCTCTTTTTGGTACTTGCTATATCTGGCATTCAATTCCTGTACGTGTTCATCCTTGGGAAGATACCATCGAGACAACAAGCGATCAAGTAGTTTCTTTTTGAGTGGCATTATTTATCAAGTCCTTCTGTAAAATAAACACGTCTGGGATTTGCTCCATCGCTATATCGCATCCAATACTCTGTTCCCAATGAGTTACCCCACTCGTCTACGCCAGACGAGCATCTAGTTACAAAACGATGATTACACTGATCGTACCATGAGCGCACCCCATCATAGACCCACAGACCTCCAAACATTCGGCTCAAATACCTAGATTTATTCAATCGTCGTATTGGTAGCACATGTACACTAGTTGCCATTTAGAATCCTTATTTCTACCCTAGGGTTTACCTTATCTACCAAAAACTTAGGATGATGCTTACGCATGTGCAAGTGATCGTCGTCAGATACTAACCCAGCATCTACAATACCGTCATACGCGGCCTTAAGCATAGATTGATAGTTGTCCTCATCGCGTCGTCTACTGATCTTGTGATAAAAGATCGGCTGAGTAGTCACGTAGTCCCACGGTGCTGTCTGAATATCCTCTGCTTCTACTGCCTCTTTTGCGAGCCGCCGATATTTTTTTGTAGCTGCTACTTTCATAAACCTACCAGGTACGCTTGCTACCATGCAATTAGGCGATAGCACTTTGTTTGGTAAAGGAAGGACTATTGTTAGCGATTCTTGCATGTAAGAACTCTAGTATTAGGCCTTGTTGCCTATCTCTCCTGGGTGGTCCAAGCATACCCATTCCCTAGAGATGGACAAACCAGCAGGTATTCCGCAGCGTGCTTCAAATAAATCAAGTCTATCCTCTCGTACAATAATAATGTCATGCGGACATTGCGCTGATCTGAGAAACTCCTGTAGCGGTTTGGCGGCGTCCCTGAGTTGCTCTATTTTCTCATGCGTAACCATTTTATTCTCCTGTCGTTAGCAATTTAATCATCTAGGTAATCCAAGCAGCCAGCACACTCCCACGTTTCTTCGCCATCTAACGTAGTTAATCCGGTCGGGAACACGTCAAACGAGCCACAATAAGGGCATGTATAGTCACCATTGGCGGTTCGTACTAAATCATCTGTAGTCATGCTGTAAACCTTGGTCCGTCAGGTGTCAAATCCATTATTACTTCGCCAGAGGAAATCAGATCATCAAGTAATTTGGCTCTGTCTCCTCCGGTAATCCATCGTGTTCTCTTGGTCAACTCGTTTTTTGTGATACCTTTTGTTTTGCTGTCTTGGACAATTCTGATAATTTTTTGCTTTCTCTTGGCAATCTCATTTTCTGAGATTTCTGGGACGATGTTTTCGATGAAAGAGTCGAGCAAATATCTAACAAGATTGCAACTATAGCTAGCTGCGTTGCCATCCAAAATGCGAGAATCAACGATACTAGTACCCGCGATAATAAGTCCAATTCGCCTGGCATTTTCTTCTCCCTTCTTCCACAAACAAGCAAGCTGCGGATTTTTGTCACCTAATTTTACAGTTTCATTATCAAAGTCACAAAAGATTTCAGTTGCTTCTTTTGTTTCTGGTATCAGTATTTGATAGGGAGGTTTCTCTTGGTATGCCCCGTCACGATCTGGTATTACAAACTGTCGAATTGAGGATTCGTTGGGCCATTCAGGTTTCCATTCATAAAGTTGTTTGACATGATCCACAATAGACGTTGGTATGCCAGAATGTGTGGTGGTATTTCGGCATTTTGCAGGACGATTCTTCGAGTAGAACACGAGGCATCTTGAGAGCCAACCATCTTGAAGCTGGTCAGGAGATAATCCGCAAGCAAACGATTCAGGCGTTGCAGTTCCGTAAATGCAGCAGCACGGCTGAATAATGATTCTTTGTCGATCTTTGTCAGCATACTCCCTCCCCAGGTACATAGAAGAAGCCGACGAGTACAGCTTCATCAACATGGATATTACTTGTGCATGATTCTTGGAAACGCCAGATCGGATATGAGAAAGAAGGTAGCCTATCTCGTCCCACAGAAAGAGTGTAGCTGGGGATTTTGCCATCCGCTCCTCTATCGCCGCATCCGACGCAACATATTCGCCCCCCAACAACTGCGTACATAATGCCTCCGAGCAAAGATTCCTTACACACGTAATCGCATGGTTCTTGCCAGCAGACGATGGAGCTACACCCATGCAGTACAGATTCGTCCGGCTTCCTAAAGAATCCTTCACTTTTCGCCCAAGAAGGGCACCGAGAAACGTGACGGTGGCCCCTAACGACAATAGTGGCTGCGGAATCAAAGCTGTTTCGTTCATCCATTGGCAGATTTCTCCAACGAGTCCTGGCGGGTTGCAAAGATACCTTACTTGTTCATCATTTGGAAGAATTCGTGGCTGTACCGAGCCAACGTCACATCTCGCGTGGCTAATAGATTGTGTTTTAGACAGAATTGCTCGTACATCACACGCAAGTGTTCCTCGATCATCTCCCGTGTGCAGTAGCCATCCTGGCTCGTGCTGTCCGCCGAGTTTTCTTGCTTCGCTGATTTTTCGTCTGAAGTCTTTTTCATCTTTTTGGTCCGTTAAATCCCAAGGGGGTAAACATCGTGGGTTAAACTCTCTCGCAAGTATATCATACGCTTGCTGATCTGTCAAGAGAAATCCGTTGACCAGCCTGTCCGCAGCGTACAGTAGCTTGTTGTGGCCTCCGCAGCCCTGTATCGCGGGGTCGCATTCTGCCAAGTACATGGAGGCACGTTTTATAGCATCCTGCACAATAATAGGAGTCGGGGATTGTGCAAGTGCTACAATAGTCGGTAATGAAGTGAATTCTGGTATTAGCCATTGTGGGAAATCCGCTAAGGTTTGTGGTCCCAGATCACGACTCTTAGAAGTATCCCACTCGTAGCTGCCACAATCGGCGAGGCTAGAGGGGGTAAGCAGCACATAGCCGCCATTGTTGCGGACATCAAGCCCAGGCCGGAGCCTAACGCGGTTAGAGCAATCAGGGCAGTAATTATAGAACGCATGATAACCTCCACTAGGGGTCTTTTGGGTAAGTGTTTTTGATAGCTTAGCTAACCACTCTTCTACGTCGTCGTCAATATCGACAACCGTAATTCCGCTCTTTTCTCCGCAGGCTACAGCGACATTAGCATCTGGCCATCTGGCCCACCAACTACTAATTTGTTCAGGATTAGTAGTTGCGTCGTATACGCCATGTGTAGTGGCTGGACGCTTGGTGCCAGCAATGCACGGCAATACATACCAGCCATGGGCTGCGTAGGACAGGGCAGCTTGTAATAATTCCGACATCAAGCCTCCTGCTTGTTATACCCGACAATTTGCCAATACTTCCCTATTTTAACAACCGTTACGCTTTTTGTCCAGCTTAAAATCTCAGAAGTTGCAAGGAGATTCTCTAGGGCATCCTTAACTGTTACTCTTTTCTTTTGCTTTCCAAATCGCTCTTGCCACCACCTTTGGGCTTTGTTACCTATCTCTCCTGGGTGGTCTAAGCAAACCCATTCTCTGTAGATGGACAAACCAGAGCGGTACTGGACTCGTAGACTATCCGGCGAGCCTTCTTTGACGTGCCGAGACAGATACACCGATTCTACGGGCACCGTTATAGGCTCATTTGACAAAATACTTTTGTTGGATGCTTTGTCAGCGTGCATCCTACGCTCTCTCTCAACAGTCTCAAGTCTCTCAATTTCGACTTTTGGTATCTCCCAGCCACACGACGGGCATACTCTTACAGCCCGACTAAACGATTCACGGCATCTACAACATGTGGCCAATGCAGTAATATGCCCAGTACCCAGTAGATCAATAGGACCATGCTCGTCAATACAGCCACCAAAATCCAGGATAAGACAATCGCTTTTGGTACTGTCAATTCGGAGTCCCCTGCCAACCATTTGGGAGAATAAACCAGGAGACAAAGTGGGACGCAAAAGAACAACACAATCAATAGGTGGTACATCGTATCCCTCGGTGTAGATATTGACACAGCATACGGCCCGCAAGTAGCCACTCTTGTGATCCCGCGTTATTCTGTCTCGATCAGATTGGCTTGTTTTTCCTGTAACGTATGGAGCATAGATTCCATGTCGTCTAAGCTCCTCTGACACCTGCTTACAGTGTTGTACATCAACGCAGAAGAAAATAATATGTTTTCTATTTTCTGCGTTGATAATTGCAACTGCTTCTGATATGGCAGCTTGTACGACATTCTGTCTATTTGTACTCTTTGAGAGCGAAGCAGTGATATAATCTCCTCCACTGTTTCGTTTGACTTCTGACAAATCTGGCTGACTTGCTCCAACCTTTGAACGCAATCGACATAAGTATCCTTGGTCAATAAGGTCTGTGAGTTTTGATTCATAGCATATCTCGTTTAATATGTGATCTTTGTGACAGATAGACCCACAGGCCATGCGAAATGGCGTAGCTGTCCAGCCTATAACCCGCAATTTTGGATTAAATCGCTGACATCCTTTAATGAATGTTCGATATTTTCCTTCGCCGCTTGGAGGGATTCTATGCGCCTCGTCAACGAAAAGGAAGTCCCAAGGGGGAAATTCTCCCGCTTTGTTATAGATGGAATCAATTGAGGCAAACAGGATTGAGGAATCGTAATCCTTCTTTCCAAGTCCTGCACTAAAGATACCAAGATCAATAGATTGTCCCGACATTGCGAGTCGTAGCTTTTCTTCATTCTGACCTACTAATTCTTTTCTGTGTGCTAAAATACATCCGCGTACCCAAGGTGCTTTTGCTTTCCATCGCTGTATCTGGAAAGCCATTGTCGGTGACTTACCACTACCAGTTGGCATCACAACGCATGGATTACCTTCCTTGTTACAAAGGTAGTCGTCCACCGCGTTGATAGCTTCAAGCTGATACGGTCGTGGTTCCATTATACAAGCCGAATATCTACCTTGACTTCAACAATCTCATCTTCTTCGCAGCAACATTCGGCTGTCTCTTTATCGTAGACTGCTGCTTGATTTATATCCTTGGAATAAGCAGACTCATAATCTTCAAAGCCTGTTGGCTTGAGTTTAACAAAAAAACCCTGTTTGTTGTTGAAAAGTACGTAGCGTTTCATAGCTCCTCCCTTGTCATAGTCAGTAGCTCTTTAGTCGAATGGCAGAATCCGCCATGCTGCCATTCTTTTCCATCGTCCTTGTTCTTAAAGCAAATCAGGCCATCCGTAAAATCTGTCGGCTCAGCGTAAGGAAATAATTCGGGTAGGCAAAGATGGTCTGGACATGTCTTTTCTGTTATCATATACCCATGCCCATGTTTTGTACAAGACCATTCCCCGTTTTTTATTTCTGGCGTGGCATAGCAACATTGCTTGCAACTAATCACGGGGAGTGGTAATGCCTTCTCGCAACCCCAGCAAATATCATGGGCATCACAAAACTTGCATTCATAATAATCTGGTCTGTCTGAAAGTCGCGGTGGAGGCTCGGTAGCGGTAATAATCTGCTTGGCCCGTGCAACTAGGTCAAGCGCTTCTGCCCTGTTGTAGTGTACCCTCTCAAGCCACAATTCGTCGGTATCCTTGTTCTGCCCAAGGATAAAGCCGCGATCCAGCTTCAAGTAGTGCATATAGGACTGAAGCTGACAGTAGTATTTTGGATCAGATACTTTGATTCCTTTGTCCTTGAAAGCCTTGAATCTCTTTGCGCTAAATGTTTTGCAGTCCCCGACGTGTGGAGTATTGGGTGCTTCTTTTAATCCAACAACCACACAGTCAATATGGCCGCTAAAATGGCCGCCAAAATCGGATATTCCATACTGTTCTCCATTTTCGTCTAGGTCATAGACCTCACAACCGATGTCTCGTAGGTTTTGTAGAAGCCGCGTCTCTTCTCTATGCCCTGTCTCAAAGAGGCGATAAATCCTTCCAGGACAATCTGATTTGCAGCAAGCCCGAAAAGTAAACCATAAATAGCGACTACAAGAGTGGCCTACGATAGACGCCCCAAGGTAGCCACGAGCCGGTTCACTATCGCCAATCAGCTTGTAGTGGTCACAGATTAGCTGTACTGTTGACGATACAGATGGTAATATGTCAGCTAGAGCGGTCATTGATTTTCTTTTATAGAGGCTACTTGTGCCATAATAGATAGCTTTGCTTGGAGTTTACCAATTTCTATACCATATTCTTCGACGTTGCTATAGCCAAAACCATATCGAGCTTCTAATACGGCGAGAGTGGCGTAGATTTCTTTTGCGTTCAGCATTTCCTCTTAATCTCCACAGCTACTTTTTTGGGCACTACTGTGACAAAGTGTGACAGGGCATTGAATAGTTCTTTGTGATGTACCCTATAGTATTCGTAGCCTTTTTCGTCTAACTCAACCGTCGTTTTCGACTTCAGAGGCAGTGATTCCTCTGGGTACTCAGTCTGCATAAGACTACGAATAGAGTCACAAGCGGCTTTATAGTTATATCCGCGCTTGACCGTTATTTTTGTGCCATCCTCAAGCGTAATAGTTTTTGAGCCGGAATCTGGACCCGGAACCAATTGTGCTACCTGTTCCTCCCAATAAATCCGTTCTTGCTTATGTAGTTCTTCCTGCGTTTTACATTCTAGTAATTTAGCAACACGAAAATCAAGTGTTTCTGTTGTCATCTCTTTCTCCACAACCAAAAGTTACGGATTGCGACACATCCCATTACAGACTCAATAAAAACCATATCAGCCCGCCCAATCCCCAAGCCAATCCCTGCCCAAAGGCAACACCCACAACCAGATAATATGAATCCATAGCGTCTCCTATGACCTATTTGCCAGGCCCCAAAGAGTACACAGAAGTTAGCTATCCAGCCCATTTATGGTTTATTCTTAAGGATATTTATTGTTTCTTCCAAAGTATAATAGTGCTTCATGTCTAGGTCTGCCAGCCCCATACTAATCGACCAGTACCTCGAAAGAGAATATCGAGGATAGCCGAGATATTTACCGAAAAACCAAAAGTAGAGGGCTAACATGGCATACCACGGCTTCCACCTAAGCCATCTATAGCACTTGACGTACCATTTCTGAAATTGATAGCGGCTGTCCATAGAAATCTCCCTTGTGTAGTGCTTCTCTCCTGCTGCCAGATAAACGTCAATCGTCAGGCCGGATGCTCCCTACCTTACAGGAGTGCCCTCCATTTATGCAAGGTAGTATATTTATCAGCCGGGTATCGAAACAAAGAAGCAAGCAAAGCCGCTCTCTTATCGTATTCCTGCCAACTGTGAAATGCTAGGCTGGTTTGCCCACTGTGGTCACGACATATCTAGTGGCATCCAGAGAGCGGACTTTGCCTGCTTCCGTGCAGACATTGGACCATATTACCGGGCCCAAGGGGGCTTGTTGCCCGCCGTCGTCGTTGGAGTAGGTCCAGGCATAGAGGCAGTATTCTCCATCACTTGCGTAGGTGGTTGGTACGTCGGAGTCGCCGTAGTGGGAGTAGGCGGAGCAAAAGAAGGTGGAGGCGTTTGCCCACCAACCGCCTTGTAAGCCCTAATCTCGTTGCTGTCATCTTTAACTTTGACGCGAGCGATACAAGTCTTACCCAACAATTCGTTTTCATCACGAATTACGGCAAGTCCTACTGCCTTGCACAACCCGGCAAGTTGCGACTGTCCAATCCGCTGGGCAACTTCCGAGGGATTGTCGATGTTCAGATTGGACCACAATTTACGCTTGGCGTACTGCCCCTCGACAATCTGAAAACAGACTTCAAGCCTATGTCCGTCGCCCCTTTTGGTTGTCTTTACTTCTGCTTTCTCGACAACTACTGTGTAGTCATCCGGAGGAAGCACATCAAAACTATCCGGAGGTTCGACGCTGTTGGAGTCAAAACCGCCTCCAAAAACTTGCTGAAAAATACTCATATTATCTCCTAAAGTTAAAGTCTAGCCCGTAATAACAAGCCGCCCAAGGTCGTCTACGCGAAACCCCAAGCGCTCTGGTATATCGCAATCGCAGACCACTGATCCGTCGGCGCGAAAATCCAGCAAATACCACTCAGTACCATCGGATTCTCTTGCCTTAAGATGAATAGCTCCGTCCTCAAACGATTTAAGATATAGCTGAATAGTCGCCTCGTGTTTTTCAGAGCAGCATACGAGTTTCATATTTTCTCCTCTATTGGTGACAAATTGCATTGACAAAACAACTCCAATCAAGTGGAATTGGAGTCACAATGCCGTAACGATTCTTGGCCACAAGCTGACCTGTTTCCTGTAAAATAAGCATACGCTGTCCAGCTTGCAAAGTAGCTGCCCCAATGAAATCACTCCATTCAATCATAACATTGGCTAATACTTTGTGAAGTTGCGGCATGGACCGCTCAAAGGTAGCGCCCTCCTGTGATGTCAACTCTCTGCGCTCCGTATGAGCAAGCAAAACTACGGCAACTCCGGCATTTGTAAACTTATCCAAAGTAGGTAACAAATACTGATAGACATAATTTTTCAACACAGCTTGGCCATTCCCATAACCCTTATGAGATAGATTTAATGTCTCATTCATTCCCTTGACCGACCCATCCGTTCCGCTTACATGTTCTTCAATTCGTCTCAAAAGCCAATCTGCCGTGTCAATGACAATAGCTGTAGGTTTTTCTTGAACAGCTAGCAGGCTGGAAAGACATTCGGAAATTTTGGACCAGCTATCCAGATAGGGAGTATGCAGGGCGTCCATGCCTTGTGGAATACCGTTTTCGGTATCAATGATAACTCCGCCTGTGCTTGATCCAAAGGTCGTCTTGCCTATGCCCGGAGGACCATAAACGATTCCCTTGGGCGCTCGCCCCCTTGTCTCTCTCGTAATTGAGTTTAGGTCAAATGCCATTAGTCTTTTCCCTTAGAAGACACCGTTAGATAGATCATTGTTGCCATCATAGCTGTTTGGACGCTGCACCATATCAAGACAAACTCAAACATTATCGGACCTCCAAGCTACAGACCGTGTAGTCGCTTTCATCGTCAGAGAACACCATTTCCTCGATGGCTCCACGTACAGCCTCGAATAGCGTTATGCTACGCCTCGACGATAGCACTTCCTTGACAGTACCAAGGCTATACTCCTCATTCCCAATCATTAAAAATACAGATCGTTCCATGATTCGTTCCTTTTCGTTTTCGCTAGAAAGAGTATTGTATCATGCCCTGCTTTTCTTGTCAAGCGGAATCCGCAAAGAATCTATCATAATTCGTGCTGATCGGCCCGTGGCCATCATTGGTAGCCAGTCTCCTTTACGCGGATCGACGGTATAGCCCCTATCGTACACAGCAATCCAGGAGTCGCCAGGTTCACTCGTTTCAGCTATGAGAAATCGACTGATAGCCCAATAGGTATACCAAGCAGATATGTTGTTTCCTGCACAAACTGAAAAAATATCATCTCCGTATTGCCATTCTATTGTGAACATTTTTTCTCCAATTCCCGTTTAATAATCCTACGAATTGTCCGTTCTTGCCAGAGTTTGCCACGGATAGTTCCAAAAAAGGCTTTGCAGTATAGCACTATATCTGCTATTGGTACATTATTACATGATAGTGCCATAATTTTGTTTATATGAGATTGTTCCTCCTCATCCTCAACCAATTTACCCCCCTGCCGCTTATACCCAATCGGGCATTTTCCAAGATAGATTCCCTTGTCTCGCTTGCGGGCCAGACCTGCCTTAGTTTTCTTCCGTATGATCTTACGCTGATATTGGGCGAACAACGCGAGCATTCCACAAACTAGCTCCCCCTCCGGCGTAGAATCTGGCGGGGTGCCATCGGCAAACGCAATTTGCGCCCCTGCCTCATTTACCACGCGCTGGATTGTCAAATAGACCATCATATCGCGGGCTAGACGATCCGACGTATCGACCACTAGCACCATACCATCAGATAGAGAAGCAATGGCTTGCTGTAATCCCGGACGTTTAATAGTTCCGCCTGATAGGTTTCTGTCCTCCCATACCCCGACTACATCATATTCATGTGCTAGGCAGAATGCCCGACATCTTTCCTCTTGCCGTTCATTGCTGGTTGATGTATCGGCGTCAGGACGTGGCGAGAAACGACAATAGATTAGGGCGTCAGGCATTGCGGGGTTTCCTTGTTTTAACCTTTAGGTTGTATCCGACGGACTCTAATTTCCTCCAATAACTGGGCGTACTCTTCCTCTGTAGCTGGTTGTGTCACCCGAATACAGCCATGATAATCAGCGGCTCCATGTTGTCCGATATGTGCATAGGATAGGCAATGCCCTCTTCCTTCGTCAAGAGTAGGAAACAACGCAAGTATGTCCCCAGCAGGCCACTTTCGAAAGACAACTATAGTAGATTTTTCCATCGTAGCTCCCTTGTGTAAATAGTGACTGACACCGCCCGCTACTCTGGATAGCTTAGGCACCATAATACAGTAGCCTATTCCAGCACTAGCGGGCGGAAGCGGTACTATTTAGAATCGAATCACAATGTTTGAGCTTCCCTCCCCTGTCCCTGCCTTTGCAGCATTGCCATAGGAGAGGCATTTACAGCCCCTATCAAGTAGTGTGTCAAGTAAATCTTGCGACACTGTTCTGTCTAGCTCTGCAATCTGACGATAAGGAAAATCATCAAACATTATAATGTGGATGTTTGGGTTTTCCTCTTGCAAAATCGCAACGGTGCCACTACGCATTGCGTTTAGGTAATCGTAATCACGTATAGACGAAAAAACTTCACTGGCTAGCATGGTCGGTACTCCTGATTGTTTAGATGGACATTTCCGATAACTTGACAAGCAGTGGTCGGAAGCATAGATTCCCTTGTACCATCGCTTAATCTTTCGACAATTACATCATATGCCCAATTCGATACTATGGCATAGTATTCGTTGCCTATCTCTACTACGTCGCCCACTTGGCAACAATAAAGATTACGCAAACTACAGCCATATTCGTGTCTCATCATTGCTCCGATTGTATTCATCGGTGGATTGTAGTTTTCCAATAGCTTCCAAGGGAATTGCATTTTTACTCCTGAATAGGTTTGACCAATTCCATATTTACATCATGCCATTCTAAGTAAATACACTCTTGCCCTAGACCGGTTGCAATCTTTGCGGCAATCCTGTTTAGATTGTACAATTCGGACGGGTCGCACACAACCGAGTAGGAAATAAGACTATCTTTCGCAAGGTTTCCATCTGACATGTTATAGCAACCGAATAAGCCATTTTGCTTGGCGAACCCCTCGAAATGGCTCGCAAACCACAAATCAAGGGCGTCAAAATAGTATTGCCCAACCGTCCTGCCATCATTGTAGTTAGTGGGCACTAGAATTGTTACTTTAATCATTGTTACACCTATAGTTAGTTGGTAAAATCCTTGACAACTTGAACCCCAATAGGTTTTCCACTTACAAACAGGACGACCTTAGTGCATACTAGACTAGAGGCATCCGATACCAAAAATATCTTGGACACGTTTTGGAACCTTTTTAACCTTCTTTGCTTTCCGTATAGCAGTTTTTTCATTGGCTGTAAACAGAATTGGAAAATCATCCATCGTACATGATAGTAAAACTAGAAAACCGTTCATTGCTAGTTCCCTTGTGGTTTTATCCAAACAGAAAAGCTACAATTGAATTGCCCTTGACTATCAAGGACAAAGATAAAATCCGTAATTCCCTTCCCTTGTAATTCCTTTGCGATTGCTTTCGGATCATCCGTTTGTCCATCATGGAATCCCGCCTCATATTCGCTATCATATAAACGATAGCCATACTTGTCAAGCGGAATATCTAGCGTCAAGCATTTTCTCGGATTTCCAGACAATTCCGCAAGGTAATCTTCTGGATTTTCCTTGACGCAATCGCCGCAAAGTATTACGCAATTCCCGAAAATTGCACAGTATGGTTTCCAGCCGTAGCAATCTGGCGACGTGCGAACCGCCTTGCCACACTCATCGCAAACTGACCACTCATCCTCCCATTCCGTCTCATAACCTAGCTTCTTTAATAGCCTGGCAATGCGGGACATAGTGTTATTGTCTATGACGTACCGCCGATTCTTTTCATCATAATGCGACTTGTCGTTCCAATTTGCTAGGGCTACTGGTTTGTCGCCATATCCGGGTTCGCGGCACCCATTGACTAGTTGGATGTTGCGTCCAAACCTTTCAGCATAGTCAAGTAGCTTGTCAATGTGGAACCGGGTGCAGGTTTCATTCTCAAGTAGTTGTGTTCGCATGGTTCACCTCGCATTAGAGTAGATTGTGGTATCGTCGAAACAATCCACAACATATGACACTACATGTAACTTGTCACAAAATGCAATAGCATGTTGCCGATGATAAAAATCTGCAACGTGTTCTTTGTCTGGACAGTAGGGGGAATCGGTCCCCAATAGCATAACTACTCTGTATCGCATTGTTGCTACCTCATTGCTGGTCGCACCATATTGTAAACTGTTCATCCCAATCGCCAGGTTCCATAAACATGGGATATTGCTGTGGATTATCAGAATTGGATTTTAGCCATTGATTGCGAAAATCTTCCGCTTGGCCAACTAACTCAGCAAACCACCGTTCTAATTCCATAGTCATATCTCATATTTTGATAATTGATACCTAGTTCGGTATCGTTTTGGATAGGCAATGTTCCATGCCTCTTTGCGGCATTCCCTGCACGCCAACGCATGGCCATCTTTGGATGTAGTATGCCTTTGGAATCGCTCAATAGGCAATTCACGTTGACAGATAGGACATTGCTTAATCATTGCCATTCGTTCCTTGCTGTTGTTGTAGCACGTATAACGCCTCAAGCGTAGCCCATTGTGCTATCCACTTCTCGGCCCATTCTTCCGCCTGTTTTCGGGCTAGTTGTGATTCTGTCATGGTGTCACCTCAATTCTGTTGTGGTTTCGTAGTCAATCGCAAGTGGGTTTCTCCCCGCACCCGCAAGATACGCTTGTCAAGCCGGTGGATTGATTGTCGGGTTTCGGATTGCTGATACATACGCAAAGCTACGGGGGCATTGCCCTTGATTGTTCGATTAGATAATCGGTCAAGCATATCCCGACTATTCTTGTCGAAAACCTTGCTATGCGGCTTTAGTATGATAGACTTGCACGTCTTGCTACACGCATTGTGCCCTTGCACGTATTTTTCGGTCTGCATCGGTAGTCCGCACACATTACAATAACACTCTGTCATTTTACTAACTCCAAAAAAGTTTTGTTGTGTCCAAGCAATCCATTCAGAAAGACTCTCCACCAAAACAAGTATATCACAAGTATTGGGTGTGTCAAGATCGTTTGTTTTGTGATTGTGCCCTGCATGATGCTACCCGCAACCGGCTAGATTTTCAATGGTACTAGCATTTACTTGTTCAATTCGTTTAATCCAATCAGCCTTTGCATGGTCATAAATTATATAGTAGTGGCCCCAATAGGCATTGCCCTCGCTATCGCAATTCCATGTAACAAACTGGTCACGCCACTGACAGAGAACTAGCCAACCGCCATTTTCACAGTTGTATCTGCCAATAACATCAGCCCCGTTCAGTAGTGTTTCGCGTTGTATTTTCATTGTTTCACCTATTACCTCAATTCCAGAAGATAGGCAACCCACTGGATTGCTATTGCCAAGACAAGGCAGCCCGTTCCGATGTATAGGTCAATCATGGTTTGTTTCCCCTTTCTACTCAATCCTACACTACCTAGCAATCTTGTCAAGTTTTTGCAATGCTACTTTGCGGGTATCCACATTGCTTGATAGTCGGTTGTAGGAATAGAATGGATTGTATGGTCATGGTTTCAAGAGGTCTGATTATAACGCCAAGTGAAACCACCTATTGGTATTGTTTTTCATTGGCGATTGCTAGCCGAATACACTCGGTCATAGCCCATAGGGCAGTAAACACTAGGATCGGCGGGTGGGAAAGCCCCAATGCCCCGCTAGTGAACGCAAAGGCTATCCAACAGCATATCACTAATTGATTGCGTGTCATGGTCTAGTATCCTTCCCCATCGGTTAGTGGAACAACGGGCCTATCATGCTTGGCATTAGTCCGTTCGGCTTTACGGACATGCTTAGCTAGTGCATGGCGAGTAGGATAGAGGTATGCTTTATAATCCCAGCCGATAACCCTAGTGGCCATACGGTCGGCGTTAGGATTCTCGGCTAGCTTCCACTCGGCTAATCTGCCAAGCGGAACAGGCGATAGCTTGAATATCGGGTGTGATAGTTGTTTCATAGTTTGTCCTCATGGTTAGAATCTAATAACATGCTCGCAGCGCCCAGTGGTGGCAGGCATCTTGTGCAACCACCGCTTAGCCACGTATTCATAATCGTATGGTGAATCAATGACTAATAGTAGCTTGCAACCCAAACCCCTAGGCAATGCGTCTAGGTTAGTGATAGTATCGCGGTCTTTGCAATAGTCGATAATGCTTCTCATGGTTTGTCCTTACACCTAAAATGCTGTAGTGGGTAGCCGGTTACAATGTGCTACTAAGCCGCCCGTTGTCCAGGCCCTACAGCGTACAATTAAACACTAGCACACAATAGAATAGTTGTCAAATAAAATCCAAGCATTTCGGTGAAGTCACCGATATGCTCTGGTTGCGGGTAGTTTATACTGTCAACCACGCAATCAGGCTAACCAGTGTAGAATCAAGGTAAAACGTCTAGGCGTCGATTCTAGGGCCTGATGGCAGGTAGATGTCAGAGTATCACTTGGTCGGTCGAAACGTGTAAATGGCCCCTTGTTGCGTGTCGCCATTAGTGGGGTGATAGTGGGATTGTAATGATTAAATAGATTAGGTAAGATAGATAGGCTAGTAGTATGTTTATCAAGATAGTAATGTATATATGCCTATAACGTAGGTGTGCATAGTGTGTAGGCTGGCATATGATAAGTATGGCAGTATGACCACAAGATATGGTATGTCGAGTATGGAACGACTACTAGATATGGTGTAGTGTATCACATTGATGTCATCCTAGTGGTAGGGTAACTGCCAGATTGGCAGGTATGGCTTAAATCTGACTGCCATTTTGGCAGCCATGCGCATTGTGGTATACCACAACACTACAGTATAGGCAGGACTATAACGAGTCGTCAACGTCCGATGTAAGTGTATATGTGGCAATAAGTTATATTTTTGTAGGGGGGCCCCATAACCTAAAAACTCGAATCCTGATAGGGCAGTGGGTCCCTCTCCCAACGTATATAAGAGCACCCCCTCAAAATCACATATATTTCAGTGTGTAGTTATACCCCACTAATGGTTTTCTACAGTACACAATAGGTCAACTACTATGGGGGGTATAGTCATACCTCTATATGGTAGAATTTTGTTACCTAGGGTATAAACCTCTATATAAGAAAGAAATGGGGAAAATACCTCAGGAAAAAAACGATAGCGAAAAGACGTGTCTGGTATCATAAAAAGGTACTAAGATAAGAAGAGAGAGATATAATAGAGAGAGAGATTACTCTTAGTTACCTAGCACTTACACCAATCTCTATCGGGGGGTTTAGAGACACCATTACCTATGTGAAAATGACCTGCTAGGTCACGCTTAGGTAACATTAGGTCTCGGTATATACAGAGATCGACTACACCACCTAAAAGAATTGCAATCTACTTACTGTGGTAACTATACCAACCACCTAGAATGTACCAATACCTAACATTTGTTACCTAAGCGGCGTAGCTTTTTTTTTAGTTAGGTAACAAAATACTACTTGTAGTAGTCCCCACTTTCAGGATGTGACGGTTTCAAAATTCCGTTACAATCGTCGTAAGTAGCTGAATTCGTCTACTCCCACTCAAGACTGGTCTGTTCAAATCTCTTGGGGGGCTTTTCCGTAATAAGAATGCCCTCGCGCGCACGTAAGGGATTTCGCTTGACAAATAAATTGAAATCTGATATAATACATATATTCACGGTTCTTACAACAAGAGGAGATTTTTATGAAATGCTTGATACCTGGATGTGATAGAGTTGCAAAATCGCGTGGGTTATGTATTGTATGTTATCAAGCTGCTAGAAATAAAGTTCTTGCAGGAAAAGTAACTTGGGAAGAGTTAGTAAATAGTAATTTAGCTTTAGTAGCAACACACCGAGGCCGAGCCGGTGGGCCTTTTCAAGACGCATTTAAGATGATGAAACGAGTCAAGGACTTGCCTGGACAAACCAAGCTGTTTGCGTGTGATGATAAGGATTTAGCAACCATATTGCAAGGCGAAAGTGGTGCAGAAGCGATGGACTTTTCATCGACTGCTGATGATTACTACGGAGGCACTACACTAAGGGGAAGTCACGATGAAATGCCTAACACCTAACTGCCAGGAGACTAAACTGAAATCACGAGGGCTATGTTATTGCTGTTATAAAAGGTTGTATCAGCGTGTCAAACGCAAAACTATTACGTGGGGCGAACTTATTGACCAGGGGCTTGCTAATCGGGCAGCCAGAAAAGGCGCTTCTACAGAAGTTCGTAGAAAAGCACAGATCGAATGTAAGAAGGAATTGAAAACAAGTATGGATGCCGATGACAAGATTTTTCTGGCGATGTATAAGCGATGCCTAGCGCAAGGCTATAAATCTACTCCGGGTGATTTGTCAGCCGCCGAGAGGCAGCTTATGCAAGAAGCTCTCGGGATTACTGGACCAGATGATGCTCTTTTGCAGGAGATACCAAATGACAGTTGACGAGATCATTAAACAAATAAACATAAAGTCATCTGGCCGCACAAGATGGAAGGGCCAAGAACCATTTTGGGATGAGATGCTTGTAGTCGAGATCGAGCGATTACGCAAACTTGTAGACTACTACTCTGTAGCTCTTGACAAAATAGAATCCTGATGGTATAATGTAAGATGACAAAATCCACTTCAATGCCTTAAAGGAGGGCAGTAGCAGTGCCGTTTCGCAGCGAGAAGCAACGCAAATTTCTCTGGGCCAAGAAACCAGAAATTGCCGAAAAGTGGGCGAGAGAGGCCAAAAAGGCCGAGAGAAGTAAGAAACGAAAACATACGTTCAAACGCCAAAAGGATGACTAATGGATGTCCGCGTGATATTAAATCCAAAGACTGACAAATTATTTCTCGTCGTCGAACCAAGAACAGATGATGATAGAAGTCTTCTTACTTTGTTTGCCAAGCAATGCAGCAAAGCAGGAAGTAAGGTCTGGGCCAATCCGTCGTACCTACTTAGCCGTGATCCAAAGCTGACTGGAATTCTTTTTGACACAGCCGAAAAGGATGACTGATGGCTCGCCAAGATACTCGTGATGTAACCGAGTTTGCCAAACGTGTCAAATCTGTCCTTTGGCGACAGGATACTGGCAAAGAACATCCGACCTATGAGTCGTGGCAATCTCGCGTGGCCTTTCTCCAAGACAAAGAAGGTGGAGCATATACCAAGCAGCAGGCGATTGTCCGGGCATCAAAAGAATATGAATGCCTACATCGTTTGTTTCGTGAGTATGACCTCAAAGCATTCGATCCAAATCCTGAGTCTCATCCGAATCTGGCTATGAAGGATGCTTTCACACCAGACAACACTTTGGCCGGGGTAATCTGTGAAAACAAAGAGCAGACCTACCGACAATCGCTTCAATGGGCCATCGACGCAGCCGGATGTTATATGCGTACAGGACAGCGGCCAATTAGCTGTCCTTGCGATACCGCCTATTATCTCTACCAGCAAGCTATCGCAGAGCCTAAAGATTTCTTGGGAAGAGTTGGGCAGATTGAGTCGAAGGGTGTAGGTGAATCAGAGGAAGAGAAAGACCTAAAACGTGCAGGGAAGCGTTCCATTCGTGAGTTGGAAGTGATGTTAAAGGAAATTCTCGGTGACGAATAACTGCCTACTCCCCGACAAATCTGGCTACACACAAGCACTTCTTCTGGAACGAGAATCGTTTTTTCCAGAAGTTCCCAAGATGCCATTTACTGTAAGGTGTGTTAGAACTACAAACGAATTTGACGAATTCATGGAGCTTGCGTGGTATTGTCCTTGGTTTTCATTTGACACCGAGACTACAAATATCAATCCGCGACGTGCAGAATTGGTAGGTATGTCTTTTTGCTGGTGTCCTGAAGAAGCATGGTATATTCCTGTACAATGTCCACAAGGAGACTCGTGCTTACCACTTGGCCTAGTCAAGCCATATTTACGCAAGATTATAGAGCGAGAGGATATTAAAAAAATAGGCCAAAATCTTAAATACGATAAGATCATACTAAAGAATTATGGCATAAATTTTAATGGAATTGCTTTTGACACCCTCATTGCGAGTTATTTGCTCGATGCTGGGTCACGTCGCCACAATCTTGACCTTCTAGCTAAAAAGTACCTGAACTACAATACAATACATCTTTCAGAATTGATAGGAAAGGGAAAGCACCAACTTAGTACAAAAGACGTGCCACTTGAGTGTATGGCAGCTTATGCAGCAGAAGATGCTTGGGTGGTAGCTAAACTTGCTCCTTTGCTTTATGCCGAGGCCGAGCGGCAAGGACTTCTACCGCTTCTTGAGCATGTCGAGATTCCACTTATTTCTGTACTTGCTGACATGGAGTACAACGGAATCAAAGTAGACTTGGAGAAAGCTAATGCGCTACAACGAGAATTTGAGCATCGAATGGCCGCAGTATTGGATAACGTCAGGCTACAAACCAACGACCGATTCAATCCGAATTCTTCGGCACAACTCAGAGCAGAACTTTATGACAATCTCGGATTACCTCAATCAAAGACCACCCCAAGAGGAGAGGCCAGCACGGACAAATCCGTCTTAGTAGAACTTGCCAAGCAGCACGAGCTTCCAAAAAACGTAGCTGAATACCGTGAGCTAACTAAACTGAATGGTACGTATGTGTCATCGCTTCCAGATAAAGTATTCTTCGAGACTGGTAGGATTCATGCCTCGTTCAATCAGGCCGTGACGGCGACTGGTCGGCTTAGTTCTTCTGATCCCAACTTGCAGAACATTCCAGCGAGGACTGAGGATGGTAAGAAAATCCGTAAGTTATTCGTTGCTGAAAAAGATCATGTGCTGATATCGGCTGACTATTCACAAATTGAACTTAGGATTTTAGCCCATTATTCTGCTGATCCAAGATTGCAAGAAGCGTTTCATTCTGGCGAAGATATTCATGCTGCCGTAGCGGCCCAAGTAGCTGGTGTGCCACTAGATCAGGTAACAGATTCGATGCGAAAGGCTGCTAAGACAATTAACTTCGGAATCATCTACGGCCAGGGCGCAAAGAAACTAGCTACAAGTCTTGGGATTAGTAAGGAACAGGCCAAGCAGTTTATCTCCGAGTATTTCAAGACGTATCCGCGAGTCAAGTCGTTTAAGCAATCGGTAATCAATGGCTGCCGACGCAATGGTTACGTTACTACGATCCTTAGTAGGCGTCGGTACATTCCGAATATCAACGAGCCAGACGGCCCTGACCGCTGGGAAGCAGAAAGGATAAGTGTAAACACGGTAGTGCAAGGTTCGGCAGCCGACCTCTTGAAATTGGCGATGTTGGAACTCGACAAGTTATTCCAGCAGAAACTACTTACTGCGAAGATGTTAGTCCAGGTACACGATGAATTGATACTGGAAGTACCCTCTGATTTGGTAAATCACGTTATTCCTTTTATCAAAGCTACTATGGAATCTGCTGTACCTCTTAGTGTTCCTGTTGTGGTTGATATTGAATACGGCCAGTCTTGGGGCGATATGAAAATTTGTGAACAAGCTGCAAACAACAGATCACTGTGATTGTTGTGGTAGAATTCTTGGTTGTAAATGCGACCGAGATGCACATGGCTGTGCCAGAGCTTTGCTTTTCGGATTATACGTGAAAGAGGAATCGACTTTAACAGAGCGTATATATCGCTTTTATTGCTGTAAAGATTGTATGAATGAAAGTAAGTAGTCCTTTTTCTCATCTGATACCGCGAGACCTCGCAGATAACCTGCGATGCCGTGCCCGCATCCACAAAGCGGTATTAGATAATCCAGAATGTGCGGATATTTTTCGGGATATTTGCTCAAGAGACCCTATATTTTTTATCAGCTTATTTTGCTGGACACACGACCCCAGGCAGGAACCCTTTGCTCGCCTACCTTTTATCCTCTATGATTTTCAAGAGGAATTGGTAATGGAGATTCTGAAGGCTGCTAATGACCATGATTTGCTGATCGAAAAAAGTAGAACTATGGGTGTCTCGTGGGTGAGTCTAGCCGCCTTTGTGTGGATATGGTTATTTGGAAAAGAACGTTCCATTTTACTTGGTTCGCGCAATAATGATTTGGTTGATAAGCCCGGTGATCCCAAAGCCCTGATGTGGCGTATCGAGTATCTGGTTAATCTACTTCCTATCTGGCTCAAGCCAAAAGGCTATGATTCCGGTAAACATCGAATTCAAAAGCATATCGAGAATCCAGAAAATGGTTGTGTGATAGATGCCGAAGCTACGACAGAAAATTTTGGTACAGGCGATAGGCGATTCCTGGTATTCCTGGATGAGTTTTCCAAAGTGCCAAACGGTGATTCAATGCTGGCTTCTACACAGCCCGTCACGCATAGCAGAATTATCAACTCAACACCGTTTGGAATCAACAATGCTTTTTATGATCTGACAACACATAGCCGAGTGACTAAAGTTAGATTACACTGGACTAGGCATCCAGTCTATAAAAAAGGCTTATACAAAAAAGAGTTTGGACCAGATGGAAAATATATAGCATTAGACACTGAATACTGGGACAAAGAAGAAAACGCCGAAGAAAAGATGGCGGAATATGACGCCATGATTATCGAGCGCGGTGTTCCGCTTCCACCTGGCAAAGAGCGAAGCCCTTGGTATGCCGAAGAATGTGCTAGGGCCAAGAATGCCGCACACGTAGCACAAGAACTTGACATCAACTATTTGGGATCGGGCGGACAGTATTTTGATCCCGCGAAGGTTCAAGAAACTATTACTAAGTATGCACGCCCCCCGCTCCTAGTTGGTGACTTGGAATATGACAGCCAAACTGGTGATCCAATCCGTTTTAGAGAAAACACAAAAGGACGCTTGCGACTGTGGTTCCAGTTGACTAGGGAGGGGAAACCAAGTCTTGAGCATCGTTCAGTGCTGGGGTGTGACATATCATCCGGTACTGGCGCGAGCAACTCTACTGGATGTGGATGGGACAAAACTACGTGCGAAAAATTATGTGAGTATGCGAATCCTCGAATACGACCAGAGGAGTTTTCGTTACAGATGGTTGCATTGGGCAAGTGGCTAGGAAATTCCCAAATAATATGGGAAGCGCGTGGTCCAGGTCTTAATTTTGGATCAAAGATTGTTGAACTAAATTATGGGAATATCTACCTGCGAAAAAATGATTCGTCAATTACTGGAAAAGTTTCCGACGTACCAGGGTGGGCACCCGGTAAGGATTCAAAATCAGTATTAGTGGGTAACTATCGAGACGTTATTGAAACCTCCGAGTGTTGCAACTATAGTAAGGAGGCTCTTGAAGAATGCCTATCATACATCTACGGACCAGACGGGACCCCAACACACAGTAAATCCATAAACAAGGATGATCCGTCTGGGGCGAAGGATAATCACGGAGACCGCGTGATCGGAGACGCGCTTGCGTGGAAACTGATGACGTATACAAGTAAAAATACAGAGCAAGACAAACCAGAAATTAGACCAGGGTGTCTTGCATGGCGAAATAAGATGCGAGAATTGCACAAAAAATCTAGGGTGCTTGAATTATCAAAGGAATGGAGACGCTAACAACTAACTAGGAGCATACAATGGCAGAATTATTTCCACAAGCTAAGATGAAGAAGTTGCACACCGCTATTGATTGGTCGGTAAAACAACTCGATACTCCGCGCAAAAATCGTGTGTCTGCAATAAAAGATTTAGTTGGCAAACACTACACCGCAAACGGTAGTGATGCAATTATGCCAGTCAATGCTCTCAAATTGGCTATTGACGTATATGTTCGCTATCTCGCCGCACGAAAACCTCGTGGTATGTTTTCATCCAGGGTTCAGGGATTCGAGCCTGTGGCTAAGAATTTCGAGTTGGCGGTCAACCAGATTCCTGATGAGATCAAACTCGGTAATACACTACGACAGATTGTAATCGAGGCGCTGATGTCTCCGATGGGTGTCGCAAAATGCGGCCTACATACTTCAGGCAGCGTGCTGGGTTATGCGTATGGTGAGCCATTCGTTGATTGCGTAACACTGGACAACTACTTTTTTGATCTATCTGCTAAGACGTGGGATCAGGTGCAATTTGAAGGTAATGACTACTGGATGGAATTCGAGGATTTCAAGGAATGGATAGACGAGAAGGACCGGAAAGACATTAAATCTGATCCACATGAAATACTCGGAGAGGATGGGCAGACTGTAGCAGAGTCCATTACGGCCAACAGCACGGCAGATGTGTATCGTGAACGTATTTGGCTGCGTGACGTGTGGTTGGTAGCAGAGAGGAAGCTAATTACCTATGGCGTTAAGAGTAAAAAAGTGTTCAGTGTTGTGGACTACGCGCCTGATATGCCTGATCCCTATATTAAGCTCTGGTATTCATTGGTTCCAGGAAACTTACTTCCTCTGCCGCCAGTAGCCTCGTGGCGCGATCTTAATGAACTTGCTAATGCACTGTTCCGAAAATTAGGAGCATCGGCTGATGCGTACAAAGAGGTTCTGGTGTTTGCAGGCGGGGACGACGCTGGTGCTATTGCTTATAAAGGAGCAAGGCATGGTGATGGAATCAATGCTGGCGGGATGAAGCAGCCAGAGACGTGGTCTGCCGGTGGTATCGAGCCGAAATCATTGGTGTTTTACCAACAGGTGAAAGAGCTTTTCAGTTACTTCACAGGCAACATGGACAGCCTGGGAGGACTGGCTCCGGCAACGCAGACCATTGGCCAAGACAAACTTTTGGCCGAAGCTGCTGGTGCCCAACTCCGTGACATGGCAGATCAGACCGTTGAGTTTGTGCGAAATATCTTTAAGGCCCTGGCGTACTACGAGTGGACCAACCCAATCAAGACCCGAACTCTGAAAAAGAATGTGGCTGGGCAGATCATTGATGTGGACTGGACACAAGAGGCGAAGCAGGGAAACTTCGACTATTACGACATTGACATCGACGTGTATTCGCTTCAAGACGATTCCCCTGGAATGAGATTACAAAAGCTAGGGGTTGTCATGCAGCAGTATGTCTTGCCGCTGATGCCAGCTATCCAGCAGGTAGGTGGGTACTTCGATGTTGAGTCGTTGATGCGGACAGTTTCCAAGTATTCCAACTTGCCGGAACTTGAGACGATTGTGACGTTCCCTGATGATCCGATGCCACAGACGGGAAGTGGGCAGGGATCGACCCAGCAATATATTGGAGCACCAAAAACGCAGCAAGGTGGTGAGCCACAAGGGGTTCCGCAACAAGGGTTATCACAGGATATGATGTCGCAGCTTATGGCTTCAGAATAATAGTTGACTTTCTGGCCAAAGTATGGTATAATAGGAGGTACAATGGCGATCTACTGCTATGCAAATTTAGCCGGTGAAATTCTTGAGAAGCATTTCAAGATGGGAGAGGCTCCTCAATCTGTTGAGTTTGTTGGCGAGATGTGGCACCGTAATTACGCCGCCGAACATTCGACGAAATGCAGACCCGGAGCCGGTTGGCCAATGAAGCCATGTGTTTCGACAGGGGTGAACGCAACACAGGCCAATGAATTGCGCGAGTTTTACCAAAAGCATGGTGAGACGATAGAAGTATCGAGCAACGGTGATCCGATTTACACGTCGCAACGTCAGATGGATCGTGATCTGAAGCGGCGTGGATTTGTGAACATGAACTAGTAGGAGAGAGTTATGCCAGTTGAAGAAAGCTTGATGAGTGAATTAGCAGAAGCGGTAGAACAATCCGTTGAAGAGTCTAAGACAGTTGAGGAAACAGATGTATCTACTGGTACAGGCGCAGCCGATGACATGGGAACAGAAACAGTCGTTGGTGAAGATGGAGATACTGGAACAGCAAATGCAGATGGCAATGACTCAGCTAAAACTGAGAAAGGAGGCACTGGAAGCGGAGACGGAGAATCTACTGAAACTGATACAGAGGGAAAATCAGTAGACGCTTCGCCTAAGCCTACCATTAGTGACGCGGCTTTAACGGCGGCAGTCCAGCATGGCATTCCGATTGAGGATGCCCGGCTGTTTCCGAATGAGGCCGCATTGGGCCGTGCAGTACAGGCTGTACGAAAGTCCATTGAGCAGTTTGCTCCAAAAGAAGAAAAGCAACAAGAAGAAGAGGATTTGCTGGCGAAGTTGCCAGTGCTTGATCCTGAAAAATTTGATCCAGAAGTACTAGCACTTCTTGGTCCAGTTTATGAAGTTATCAAGAAGCAGCAGAAGCATCTTAAAGACCTGCGCTCCCAGACGGAACAATCGACTGCCTCTGCTGCACAGATCAATCAGCGAGCTACGACGCAAGAGATAACAGACTGGTTTGACGGACAGATTGCTAAATTAGGCGACGACTTCAAGGATGTTCTAGGAGTCGGGGGCACGGAAGCCCTGTCCGCCAATAGCCCACAAAAAGTAAAACGTGACGCGATTGCTAACCAAGCTGCTTTGCTGTTTGCAGGCTATAATGCAACGGGCACGAAACCAGAATCCCGCGATGCGGTGTTTAAGGCTGCTGCACATATTGTGCTTGCTGACGACTACGCAAAACTTAAGGAAAAAAAATTGTCGTTGAGCCTGGATAAACGCAGTAGGCAGCATATCCAGAGGGCAGGCGGAAGCCAAAAAGCAAAGCCAGTCGGCGATCCAGAAGCAATAGCGGCAGCGGAACTTCAAAAGATGTTTCCGAACATTACGCATTAAATCCTATGAAAAAATGTAGCCGCTGCGGATTGCTCAAGGATGAGAGTGAATTTGAGCTAAATTCTTACAAACGTAAGGATGGCTCCCGCAGTTTTGCTAATCGGTGTAAGGAATGTGCTAGGGCCTATTCTCGAAAGTATAGAGCCGAACATTTACAAGAGCTTACTAAAAAAGATAGGGTCTACAAGCAGAAACAGCGTGTGGAAAATCCAGAGGCCGATAGAAAGTACAAACGAGAATACTATACGCAACATCGAGATTATTTCAAGACATTGCGTAAAAAATATGCAGCCCAGCATCGTTTCGAGTACGCATTGAAAGATTCTGCGTCTCGGGCGGCAAAGTTCGGCTACAGGCCCTGTAATGCTACTCCTGCTGAATTGCAGGAAGCGTTTACAGGAAGATGCGCGGTTTGCGGTGTTCCTGAAACAGAACTAGCACACAGGCTTCATGTAGATCATTGCCATGAAACTGGATGTTTCAGAGGTCATTTGTGCAGTAATTGTAATCGTGCATTAGGACATTTCAAAGATAACAAGGAAGTTCTCAAGATAGCAATTCAGTATCTTGAGCAGTCAATTAGAAAGGAGTCTATAGATGGGCTTGCAATTGAACGAGATAGATGATGTGGTCGTAGCCACAAGAAATCTTCTGATTAAGCAGGGCGCATTTCTTAACCTGCAAAGCGACCTCCAAGATTATACTGCTGTCCGCGAACTATGGAAGAATAAACGTAAAGCGTTCGATGGTGGGTACAACTGGACCTTTACGGCCCAGATGGATCACAACCATAGCTTTAAGGCCGTTGGTCTTTATGAGACCGATTCGTCTGTGATGGTTGACACGCTGGTCGAGGGTTCGGTGTCTCCTCGCCACGTCAATGCTCACTACGAGTACGATCAACGACATCCTGCGTTCCAGGGCGGCTCTACCAAGATTGTGGATTTTGTGTCAGCCAAGGAAGCCGAGATGACCATCTCTTTCTGGGAAGGTCTTGAGGCTGCTTGTTGGACCGATCCTGGTGCGGCAGATACCAAGAATATCCACGGCATCCCCTATTGGGTGACAAAGGGTACTGCTGGACAGGAAGGTTTCTATGGTCTGAATCCTACTGGTTACGCCTCTGGCTGTGCAGGTATTTCGTCTACGACCTATCCGCGATGGGCGAACTACTTTTCGGACTATGCAGCGATCACGGAAGAGGATTTGCTGCGCAAGATGATTAAGGGTCATTACTCGATCCAATTCCGTTCTCCGCTTAGTCATGCCGAGCCGGAGCTTGGGAAAATGAGCAATGGTATCTACACAAATCTTGATACCATTATTCTGCTTGAGGAATACCTCAAAACGCAGAATATGAACAACGGTACTGACCTCGGGTTCTATTCGGGCAAAGTGACCTTCAAGGGTACTCCGGTGCAATATGCTCCGTACCTTGACAATGATACCAGCGATCCTCTCTACTTCTTGGATTGGAAGTGGTTGGCGATGGGTGTGCAATCTGGATGGGTTGAGAACATCACTCCGCCGTATATGGTGCCCGGAAAGCACTTAGTCAAACGGGTTGACTTGGATGCCTCTATGGAAGTCGTCTCGACTAATCGCCGCAGACAAGCAGTGTTTGCCAAGGTTTAATTTTAACAACTAACAATAGGAGATAAATATGGATTGCTCTATTAACAGCCCGCTTGCTCTTGGCAATGTCAAGCAGCTTGATGTTTGGTTTGAGGGAAATGGGGCCTCTGCACAAACTGTGCTTGAGGGTCAAGGGGTCTG
>Ga0172381_10000418_pt1 | contig 51038 bp, 38 predicted proteins | sample Leawel6488metaG_FD_119754 | JGI IMG/M metagenome (GOLD analysis project Ga0172381, IMG submission 119754) | Leachate microbial communities from a municipal landfill in Southern Ontario, Canada - Leachate well 64-88 metaG | ecosystem: Engineered > Solid waste > Landfill > Unclassified | place... | reverse complement strand
TCTTTTGAAATGGTTCAGAAAGCCAGTATCCGATCTCTGTTTTTTTATTTGGTTTATCTGTGCCTTTTAAACCGATCAGTCCTGCAAATTCATCCTTGAACCGGATCACAAAAACACAGTCACTGTTTTCTTTTTGAGAATCCACTATCGACCGGATATATTTTTTTGTATCCTCAATCTCGAGCGTGAATTCAACAAATGGCAACCACTTCCCAAGATATTTTTGTTGACTGATAATCGTATGAAAAATATCATCGGCGTCTGAAAGCTCTATCTGCTTAAGTATAATATTTTCTGATACATGAATTATTTTGACCATTGCGATTGGCTTTCACATTCCTATTATTTCCGACCCAACTTTGAGCCGGCTCCGAAAAGTCAAATCTTTCATTTTACCGCAAAGACGCAAAGACACAAATATATCATATCCAATTATTTAAAATTTTGCGCCTTAGCGACTTGGCGGTAAAAAGTGGTTTTCGGAGTGGGCTCAACTTTCAGAAATTTTTTATAAAGATTCTCAAGATAGCTCAAGATAGCTCAAGCTTGTCAGATAGAGAATAATTTCAGCCATAGCATAAAAATTATCGGTTTTTATGTTTCGGAAAAATAAACAAATAAAACAAGAAAAAACCACTCGCATTGATAATGTAAGTGGCTGATTTTTAAGTGTGGGCCCAACAGGACTTGAACCTGTGGCCAGCTGATTATGAGTCAGCTGCTCTAACCGTCTGAGCTATGGGCCCGGTCAATTGACCAATGACAAATGCCGGAAGACAATTGACAATTGAATTTTAAGCGTGCAAAAGTATAAAATTATTACGATTTTTGCAAACGTTTCATTACCAAAGCCAGACCTCCTATGTATATCCTGATACCCGGAATCCCGGAACCTGAATCCATTAAAAATATCGTTTTCGACTTTGGCGGAGTAATTTGCAACATTGATATCAGCATCACCACGGCCAGGTTCAAAGAACTGGGAATAGTTAATTTCAACAGCGCTTATTCCGTTTCGGAACAAGAAGGCCTGTTCCGGAAATATGAAAGGGGCATGTTCACTTCCGCGGAATTCCGGGATATATTAAGAAAAGCCTCTGATAATCCCATCACCGATCAACAGATTGATGATGCCTGGAATGCCATGATCAAAGATATACCCGAAGAGCGGGTAAGGCTGATCGAAAAACTGGGAAAAGAATACAGGACCTTTATCCTGAGTAATTCTAACGAAATCCATTATTATAAATACCTACAGGATTTCCGGCAACGGTTCGGATATTCCGGTTTCGATGATCTTGTTGAAAAAGCCTATTTTTCCTTTCAAATACACCGGCAAAAACCAGACAGGGAAATCTTTGAACACGTCCTGGACAACAGCCGGTTACTACCCGGGGAAACCCTGTTCATCGATGATTCCGTTCAACACATCAAAACGGCCAGGGAGTTGGGCTTTTTAACCCATCACCTGAAAGTTGAAAACGGGGAAGATATTACAGATCTATTCTCAGATATAAAAACCTCTTGACTTTTGCTAAAAAAAGCATTACCTTTGCCGGCCTTTTAACCAGCCGTAAATCATGAAATTATCCCAATTCCGCTTCCATTTACCACCCGATCTTATTGCAAACCATCCCACAAAACAGCGCGACGAAGTCCCCATGATGATTGTTGATCGTAAGACGCAATCCATTGAACATGGACACTTTAAAGACATCTTGAACTATTTTGGAGACGGGGATGTTTTTATCATCAACAACACCAAGGTCTTCCCAGCCCGTTTATACGGTGAAAAAGAAAAAACCGGAGCAAAAATTGAAGTTTTCTTGTTGCGGGAATTGAACCGCGAATCCAGGTTATGGGATGTACTTGTTGATCCGGCCCGTAAAATCCGCATCGGGAACAAACTCTATTTTGGCGAAGATGATTCATTGGTGGCCGAAGTGATTGATAACACCACTTCACGTGGGCGTACCATCCGTTTTTTGTTTGATGGTCCTTATGAAGAATTCAAAAAAACGATCCAACGGTTAGGACAGACCCCTTTACCTAAGATCCATAACCGCCCCGTTACGCAGGAAGATGATGAGCGTTACCAAACCATTTTCGCCAAGCATGAAGGCGCTGTTGCCGCCCCGACTGCCGGACTTCATTTCAGCCGCGAGATCATGAAACGGCTTGAACTTCAGGGCATCTCTTTTGCAGAAGTTACCCTTCACGTCGGCCTTGGTAATTTCCGCACCATTGATGTGGAAGATTTGACGAAACATAAAATGGATTCAGAAGAGATGATTATCGAACCAGAGACCGCAGAAATGGTTAACCGGGCCATGGCCAATAAGCGCCGGATCATTGCTGTTGGCACAACTTCCATGAAAGCCATTGAATCTTCCGTGACCATTGCCGGCAACCTTAAGCCGTACAGGGGATGGACCAATAAATTCATTTTCCCCCCTTATGATTTCAGTATTGCCAATGCCATGATCACCAATTTTCAATTGCCACAATCACCCATGATGATGTTGGCGGCTGCCTTTACTGGTTATGATTTACTGATGAAAGCTTATGACATCGCCGTAGACAAGAAGTACAAATTCTTTACCTATGGCTATCCCATGCTGATACTCTGACCTGTAAAACCTTTTGAAAAAATTTGTTGTTATCGTTGCAGGGGGTTCCGGTTCCCGGATGAATGCCCCAGTACCCAAACAATTTCTGTTGCTGTCAGGAAAGCCCGTCCTGATGCACAGTGTACAAGCGTTTTATGAGACTTATGCCGATATCCATATTGCGATAGCGCTCCCTCCTGAACAATTTGACGCCTGGAAGGATCTTTGCAGCATCCATGCATTTCATATTGTTCACCAGGTTACGGCAGGAGGTGAAACCCGGTTTCATTCCGTTAAAAATGCATTGGATTTTATTCCGGATGAAGGAATGGTTGCCGTTCACGATGGGGCGCGGCCCCTGATATCCCCCCTGTTGATCAGCTCCATCTTTGAAACCGCACGGGAGAAGGGAAACGCGGTACCTGTAATTCCCGTCAATGAATCGATCAGGATAATAACCGGATCCGGGAACAAACCCGTAAACCGTCAGGGGTTTTGTATTGTACAAACCCCCCAGGTATTTCCTGCCCGAATCCTGAAAAAGGCTTATGCCCGGCATTATTCCCCAGATTTTACAGATGATGCAACCGTTGCTGAAGCTTCCGGGGAAAAAATCCATCTTGTAAATGGCGACAGGAACAACATTAAACTCACTTACCCTTCGGATTTGGTCATTGCACAATCCATCTTCGACGCGAAAAAATCTTAACGCCTGCTGGTCCGTCCTTTCCAGTTAAAAGGAAAAATAAATCCGGCTAATCCCACCCCAACCATATAGAAAAGCTGAAAAGCCTGGGCAATAAAATAATATCCCAGTAGCCCTTTTTTATCTAAAAAACGCGCCATAAGATACACGAGCGGATAATCCAGTAAAAGCTTCACAATCCATAATGACAGGGTGATCAGGAAAAGATGCGGTAACCAAAACCCGGAAAGCATCCCGGCCAACAGGAATAACTGGGTGAAATAAGTGATTCCCGCCACTGTTATAACAAAAGGATCGCGATAGCCCCGTCCTTTTGATACCCAACGTATTCGTTGATGAAGAAAACCTGAAAGGGTCCTTTCCGGTTCGGTACATACCAGGGCTGACCGGTCATATTGAAAGCAGATGGCCTTATTTCCGTATTTTCTTAAAATTCCGCTCATTAGAAATTGATCATCGCCCGAAGTAAACTGTTCATTTCCGATAAAACCTCCTACTTCCCTGAACGCCTCGCGGGTATATGCCAGGTTGGCACCGTTGCACATGACCGGCCTGCCGATAAGAGCGGAACCAGCAGTTACTCCCATCAGTCCGATAAATTCCACAGATTGTATTTTTTGAAGGAGATTTCTTTCATTTTCAAACATGACCGGCCCCAGGATCATTTTGGCCTTGCTTTTTTCAAATCCTTCCACCATGGATGAAATCCAATGTGGTTCACGACGGGTATCAGCATCCGTGCATAAGATAAGGTCGCCACTTGTTACCTGAATGGCTCTTTCAATCGCTCTTTTCTTCCCGGTTTTCTCTTTTTCTACCGGCCCTGCAACAATGAGTTTAACGGGAAAACCAGGAGAAAGACGAATAAACTTTTCGACAAAAGCACAGGTATGATCTTCTGAGAAATCATCCGTCACGATGGCTTCCAGGAGATCCGCCGGATAATCCTGTAATCTGATTTCATTCAATATCCGGTTAATATTATGGATTTCGTTCCGGACCGGAATAATAACGGAAACCATAACCTTGGTAAGCGGGGGACGCGATTGTTTTTGAATATTTTCAGAATGGGTATTTTCCTGCTTAAACAAACCATAGGTAAACCTTAAGATAAGGAAGCCATAGCTGGCAACGAGCAGTAAAATTAATATTGTGAATATCCCGGTAAATTCCATTTTTCAGATATCAATTTCCCGTTTTTTTTCCCGGATGCGGCGCTTTCTTTTTCGTGTCAATCATAGCCTGGTCCTTCTCTTTTCATTTCCTGTTCCTGAAGAATTGTAACCTGAATAAAAACAAAGAACCGATTAGCGCCGGAACGCCGACATTAATCAACCAGAGCAAGGTGGAGGCTGCAAAGATACAAAGGGTGCAACCAGGATGGGAAGGGTTTACCCGCGAAAAATAGAGACCAAAAATATAAATGGCAACAGATCCGCGGATACCTATTTCGGTAAGGGCAATAGTAGGGACAACGGCCATGATGAAAAACAAAAGAGAAATGAGGACCTGTGCCTGAAAAAACGGGATGGCAACTCCAAACAACCGGAGCAGTAGAAAAAACTGGAAAGAAAAGACCCCATAACGCAAAAAACTTAACAGGATCACTTTCCCGATTTCTTTATTATGATAAAACGAAAAAATCCTGAAAAATTTTCGCAATTTTTTTAGACCGTTTTTCAATATTTTTTCTTTTAATGAAGACAGAAATGAAACATTGAAGAAAAGTCCCAGGATAAGCACATCAAACGATAAGACGATAGCAACAAGGGAATAATAGAGGTATCCATGACTGAATACGGTGTCGGACAAATAGTTAGGGATAAAGACCAGCAAAGACAAAGAACCTGCCAGGATGGTAATTAAAAGTTGGCTCATACTCCCCAGGACCGTGATCAATATTCCTTCAATATGACTGGCTTTTTCCAGGATAAAGACCCTGCCAAAAAACTCCCCAATCCTGTTAGGGGTAAAAGAGCTGATACTGACGCCACTCAGGACAGCCTGAAAGGCTTTTATAAAGCTGACCTTTTCAATTTTGCCGATAAGGAATTCCCATTTCCAGGCTTCAATCCCCCAATTGATTATCATCAGTAAAACCATCAAAATCATTCCTTTTACAAATCCCGGTTTCGAAAATTCCCCTTCAAAATTTTTTAATATAGCAGCAACATCATTTTTATAAACCACTTGTTTATAAATGAAACCAAAGGTCGCACACAGGATCAGCAATTGAATGGTAAGATTGGCTATTTTCCGTATTTTTGACTGATTTTTCATCTTTCGGTGATGACGGGCGAACGTATAATTTTAGGCATTGATCCTGGAACTACCATTATGGGGTACGGGATTATCCTTGTAAAAGGGAACCATCCCGAGATGCTCGCTTTGGGCGTGCTAAAATTAAACAAATACGATGATCATCATCAACGGCTGAAGATAATTTTTGAAAGGATGATTTCCCTAATCGAGCAATATCATCCGGATGAGCTCTCCATAGAGGCTCCATTTTTCGGAAAGAATGTACAGTCCATGTTGAAACTTGGCCGGGCCCAGGGAGTCGCCATCGCAGCGGCCTTGTCTCATTCGGTTCCTGTCTTTGAATATTCCCCCCGTAAAATAAAGCAGTCTATCACCGGAAAAGGCGCCGCCACCAAAGAGCAGGTGGCCCTTATGCTGATGCGGCTCCTTGATATCAGGGAAAATCCGGAAACCCTTGATGCCACTGATGGTCTTGCGGCCGCAGTGTGTCATTTTTTTCAAAAGGGAACGCCGGCTTCCCAAAAAAAATTTTCAGGATGGAAGGGATTTATTTCGGAAAACCCGGAAAGAACGGAAGGGACAAGAGATAAGAGATAAGAGATGGGGGATGGGATGTTTTATCTCCTTTCCTACATCAGCTTCTGATACACCATCCACCAGCGGTCGGGAATATCATTTTCACAGGCGGTCTGATAATCTTTATAGGAGCATGGGACCAGATAATGTCGCTGATATTTGATTTTTTGTTCAGGCTGTAAGGGTATTTCCATCCACCACCGATCGGTCTTTTTGCTTTTGAAAAATACAATCTCTTCTTTATGATCGCTGATGCTCACGCGGTATTTAAGGTAATCTTCCTCGTTGCTGAATGGAAAATCATGAGCCCGGTTATAAAATCCGTCGATGAAATACCAGATCATCTGAGCGACAAGGTGGGCGGTTTGCCCGGTTGTATCATATTTGGGGTTTACTTCATAAAAGCCGATGGAGGTCAGTTTATCACTAAGGCCTGCATACCTGACGATCTGGCATGCCTCTTCACCATAAAATCCATTGGGTGTGGCATTGCCGTTTCCCGGAGCATCTGAATTCCTGACAGCCGAGATATCGAAACTGAGCATATCTGCATTGCGGACAATAGGTTCAACTTCTTCGAGGCTTTCGCGTACGATTCCCAACCGGTATGTATCGAAAAAGAGGTTTTTCATGAGTTTCAATGCATCCTGGTCGATAAAATAAGTCTGATATCCGATGTTTGCATAGTTGAACAGGTAATTGGGCTGATGAAGAATGACACTGCTCAGGTAAGACTGTGAGGTTAGTTCCTGTTCTGATTTTCCAAGATCGAACATGGGATCCACTGCAACAATGTTGATGATTTGTCCCAGGCTCTGGTATGCCTGGTAATTGGCAAAAGTAAAATCCTGGCTACCCCCCAGAATTACCGGAAGTACATTGTTTGCGATCAATTCAGAAATAACGGAGCTCAGGGCAAAGGAGGTATCAGAAACCGAATATCCTTTTTTTATATTTCCAAGGTCTGCTAACTTGATGGGATAAGGACCAGGGTTTAATTGATAAAGGAACTTCCTTATTGCATCAGGAGCGAGGCAGCATCCTTCATTATTTACTGAATTCCGGTCGTCTTTTACACCTACCAATGCAATATCACAGGCAGTGTAATCAGGAAAATCCTGGGAATCTGAAAAAATCCGGATTATGTTTCCTAACCGTGACTGTGCAGAAGTTTCCCCTGTACAAGGAAACTCGCTCAGATCTAAGGGTTCAAAAAAAGCAGGAATATCCATGGGACATTACTTTTTCTTTTTCGATTTGGATTTTGAGGGTTGGGTATTGGCTATAATGGTTTGACAATCCTCGAGGGTCAATGATTTGGGGTCTTTCCCTTTGGGGATTTTATAGTTTTCTTTATTGCATGTGATATAAGCCCCATAGCGTCCGTTCAGTACCTTAATCAGGGTATTATGATCCTGAAATTCAAGCAATAGTTTCTGGCTGTCAAGTTGACGTTTATTTCCGATGATCTCAATGGCCCTTTCGAGGCTGACGTTCAGCGGATCATCTTCTTTAGGAAGAGAATAAAACGCTGAATTATGACGGATATAGGGACCAAACCTGCCGGTTGACACCACCACATCAGAGGATTCAAAATCGCCCAGGGTACGGGGCAACTTAAAAAGATCAAGGGTTTCGGCCAGGGTAATGGAATCAAGACTTTGTCCTTTTTTCAAGGCTGCAAACCGGGGTTTGTTCTCATTATCGGTATCGCCCATTTGTCCCATAGGCCCATACCGTCCGATTTTAACATAAACATTAAGTCCGGTTACCGGATCCTTACCTAACAATTTTTCGCCACTGACTTTTCCGGATTTTTCGAGGGCCTGTTCGATCTGTTGATGAAAAGGAAAATAAAATTCACTGATCATCTGGTTCCAAATCCGTTTTCCTCTGGCAATGTCATCAAAATCCTCTTCCACATTGGCAGTAAAATTATAATCCAGGATATTTCCGAAATGTTGAGTGAGGAAGCTGTTGACCAGCGTACCAATATCGGTTGGAAAAAGTTTGGCTTTCTCAAAACCGGTATTTTCTGATTTTATTTCTTCGGTCAGCTTGTCATTTTTCATGGTAATAATTGCGAAATCCCGCGAGAAACCCGGCCGATCTTCTTTAACTACATATTCCCTTTTTTGAATAGTTGAAATGGTCGGAGCGTAGGTAGAGGGGCGCCCAATGCCCAGCTCTTCCAGTTTTTTGACAAGAGTAGCTTCCGTATAACGGAATGGTTGCTGGGTAAATTTTTCCTGAGCTGTCATCTCAAGTAAAACAGGTTTTTCACCCGTTACCAAAGGTGGGAGCATCCCCCCCTCTCCATTTTGTTCGCCTTCATCTTTGGATTCGAGATAAACTTTGAGAAAACCGTCGAAGCGGATGACTTCCCCTTTGGCGACAAATTTTTCCTTACAGGTTGATATTCCGATTGTTACGTTTGTTTTTTCCAATTCGGCATCGGCCATCTGGGAAGCAATGGTCCTTTTCCAGATGAGTTCATAGAGCCGTTTCTGAGAGCGGTCGCCTTCGATGGTCTTATTGCTCAGGTATGTCGGGCGAATAGCTTCGTGAGCTTCCTGAGCGCCTTTTGTTTTGGTTGTAAATTTCCGGATCTTGACATAGTTTTCACCAAAAGTTTCGGCGATTTCTTTTCGCGACATCGACAATGCAAGGCCCGACAAATTGACTGAGTCGGTCCGCATATAAGTTATCTTCCCCGATTCATAAAGTTCCTGTGCCACGCGCATGGTGTTGGATACTGAAAACCCAAGTTTGCGTGAAGCTTCCTGTTGCAGGGTTGAAGTGGTAAATGGCGGGGCCGGGGATTTTTTTGCCGGCTTTGTATCTACTTCTTCAATAAGATATCCCGCTTTTTTGCATTTTTCCAAAAAAACTATAGCTTCCTCTTTTGTGGGAAACCGTTTGTTTAATTCTGCTTTTATAACGGATCCTTTGTCCCCGTTGTGAACCTGAAAGTCACCGGTTATCCGGTAGGCCGAGGTGGACTGGAAATTTTTAATTTCTTCTTCACGTTCAACGATCAGCCGGACGGCGACCGATTGCACCCTGCCCGCTGAAAGGGATGGTTTAATTTTTTTCCAAAGCAAAGGGGATAATTCAAAACCAACCAGTCGATCAAGAACTCGTCTCGCCTGCTGGGCATCGACAAGATTTTTATCGATACTCCTGGGAGATTCTATGGCGCTCTGAATAGCCGTTTTTGTGATCTCATGAAATGCAATGCGTTTTGTCTTTTTTTCATCAAGGCCAAGGGCATCTAAAAGGTGCCAGGCGATGGCTTCCCCCTCCCGGTCCTCATCGGAAGCTAACCAGACCCACTCGGAATCATGAGCCAGTTTTGTTAATTCGGAAACGATTTTTTTCTTCTCAGGAGATATGACGTAAAGAGGGAAAAAACCATTTTCTATATCCACTCCGAGCCCTTTTTTCGAAAGATCTGCCACGTGTCCCATACAGGATTTCACAGTAAATTCTTTCCCTAAAAAACCCCCAATGGTTTTTGCCTTGGCCGGAGACTCAACAATCACTAAGTTTTTTGTCATCTGGATAGCATATTAATATTTCGAAATCCGGCACAAAAGTAAGACAATAAACTTAATCCTTACCTTTGCACTGCTTTTTTATGCTTAATCGCCCGGGAATCATACAAGTAATACTTAAACGTGAAAAATCCGAAAAAAATATTTCTTGAAACATATGGTTGTCAGATGAATTTTTCTGACAGTGAGATTGTAACATCAATATTAAGCCAGGAAGGATACGAGTATACCCGGGATTTGGCGTTGGCCGACATCATTTTTATTAATACATGTTCCATCCGTGAAAATGCAGAAGAGCGGGTCAGGAAAAGACTTGAGTATTTCAAATCATTAAAGAGAAAGAAACCCGGGCTGATCATTGGTTTGCTGGGTTGTATGGCCGATCGCATCCAAACCGCTCTGGTCGAGGAAGAGCAATTGCTTGACCTGGTGGCGGGACCGGATGCATACCGCCATTTACCATTACTGCTCGGACAGGTCGGAACTGGCCGGAAGGCTATTGACACGATTTTATCAGTGGACGAAACATATGCCGGCATTACCCCCGTAAGATTTGACTCCAATGGAATATCTGCCTTTATATCCATCATGAGGGGATGCGGGAACTATTGCAGCTATTGTGTGGTTCCTTATACGCGGGGACATGAACGGAGCAGGGATGCAGGGTCCATCCTCAATGAAACCAGCGATTTGTTTACGAAAGGCTACCGGGAGGTCACCCTGATTGGGCAAAATGTAAATTCATATCGATGGACTTCACCGGAAGGTAATATGGACTTTGCCTGTCTGCTTGAAAAAGTTGCTGCCGTCCATCCGATGATACGCGTTCGTTTTGCGACTTCCCATCCCAAAGATATTTCCGATCCTTTGCTTCACACCATTGCCAGCCACGATAATATCTGCAAAGCGATCCATTTGCCGGTACAATCCGGCAGCGACCACATCCTTGAACGGATGAACCGGAAATATACCAGGGAACAATACATGGAACGGATCATGGCAATCAGGAGGATCATTCCCGGATGTGCCATTTCAACGGATATCATTGCCGGATTCTGCGATGAAACAGAAGAGGATCACCGGCAGACGCTCTCGCTCATGGAATGGGTAAGATATGATTTCGCGTTCATGTTCAAATATTCAGAACGGCCCCGGACCCTTGCCGCGGAAACCCTGAAAGATAACATCCCAGAAAAAGTAAAAGAAAGAAGGCTCCGGGAAATCATTGAATTGCAGCAGAAACTATCCTACGAAAACAACAATCAAGATCTTGGCAAGACTTTTTCAGTCCTTATCGAGGGAGAATCAAAACGGTCAAAATCCCAATATTTCGGACGTAACTCACAAAATAAAGTTGTAGTATTCCCAAAAACCGATGCTTCTCCCGGAGCTTATATAACGGTCAAGATCGTCCGCTTTACTTCCGCTACACTGATCGGGGAGGTGGTAAAATCTTAGGTGAGTTTTAGGATACGTTTGGCAAGAAGGGCTGGTTTGTTGTTGGATTTTAAAAAAAATGTACCTTTGCTTTTTCTATGTCTAAATTTATGAAACAGCGCCTGTCCCTTTTAATACATCATTCAACCTTTTTTCTGTTATTTATCCTGCTGATAACTTCTTGTGTCCCACAGAAAAAGATTAAGTATCTTCAAAAAGAACAGGAAAAAGACACTTCGGCTTTTTATATCAACAAACGGGATGTTGATTACAAGGTCCAGCCAAAAGACAATCTTTATATCCGGGTATTCAGCCTTGATGAAAAAGCTTTTACCTTTTTCAACAAACAATCAGGAACAAGTTCCTATAATGATTATGCCAATGATGCATCCATATACCTGAACAGTTATAGTGTCAATTCAGATGGTTATATTGATTTTCCGATCATTGGTAAAGTTTATGTAAGGGATTTGAATGTTGACCAGATAAAAACCATGATACAACAACTGATCAATGAATACCTGAAAGAAACGAATGTGGTGGTGAAAATTGTGAATTTCCGGATCACCCTGGTTGGAGAGCTAAACCATCCCGGTATATTCACCATATACAAGGATGATATCAACATTTTTGAAGCCCTTTCCTTGGCCGGCGACATGACTGAGTTCGGAAACCGTAACCGGGTTGCGTTGATCCGGCAAACGAAGGGAGGGTCACAGGTCCATTATCTGGATCTGACGAGCGATAATATTCTTAATTCTGATTACTATTACCTGCAACCCAGCGATATCCTTTATGTAATGCCTCTGGGATATAAGCGATGGGGATTTGGCACCACCTTCCCATGGGCAATTGTCCTTACTTCTATTTCCACAGCCCTTCTGCTGATCAATTATTTTAATAAATAATGGCACCCGTGAACGAGAACCTCCAGGATTTTCCCGAAAAAGAGCAATCTGTTGATTATAAGGCATTGCTTTTCAAGTTTTACCGTTATTGGTATCTTTTTGCTGTTACAATATTTGTTGCACTCCTTATTGCCTTTATCTTTAATAAATATACGCCTCCTGTTTATGAAGTCAAGACAACGGTATTGGTAAAGGACAAATCAGAAAATAAACTGAATCCACAGGATCTGTTGGGGATGGGGCTATTTAACAACATGCAGAACCTGCAAAATGAGATCGGGGTCTTGACCTCTTATTCCCTTTCCTACCGGACCCTATCAAAAATAGGGTTCGAAGTGTCTTATTACAGTGAAGATAATTTTGTGACTAAAGAACTTTTCCGGGACGCCCCTTTTATCGTTGTCATGGATACTGCCTATCCCCAGCCTGTCAATTTACAGTTCAACGTTAGTTTTATTTCAGCAGATAAATTCAGGCTGGAGGCTAAAAACCAGGAAGTGGTTTTTTATAATTTTTCCCTCCATAAACCAGTCGAGGACAGAAAAGAGAATATTGCTCTTGATGAGGTTTTTTCGATCGGGCAAATTATTCAGACAAAAAATTTCAAATTTAAATTGCTGCTGACCGATAAATTTGATCCTAAAAAAGACCTGGAGCGTACGTTTACATTTACTTTCAGCAGTTATGACAAACTGATCAAGGAGTTTAAGTCTTTTACTATTGAACCTATCAACAAGGAAGCCTCTATTGTTGAAATCAAAATAAAAGGCGGGAATGTTGACAAACTGGTGACGTTTCTGAATTCACTGACCAAGGAATACATGGACAAAGGATTAGAACGTAAAAACATTGTTGCCTCCCGGACGATTACTTTTATTGATAATGAACTCCAGGGAATAACCGACTCCCTCAACTCATCAGAAAGAGCGCTCATGAACTTCCGGACCAACAAGGAGATCATGAACCTGGATGATGAAGCCAAACAGGTCTTTGAAAAGATGATGCAGCTTCAGGATGAAAAGGCCGTGCTGATCGTAAAATCAAAGTATCTGTCGAACATGAAGGATTACATCGAAAAAAACCAGAAGCTGGATGAGTTGATCGTCCCGGCATCCATGGGTATCGATAACACTGTCCTGAATGACCTGACGATGCAGTTGACTACCCTGTATATGAAGCGGACTGAGTCCTCGCAATATTCCAGGGAAAAAAATCCAAGTCTCCGCGCCATCGATCTTCAGATTGCCACTACAAAAAATGCATTATATGAAAACGTGAAAAGCGCTATTAATTCCAATGAAATAGCCTTAAAAGAAATCAATTCCAGGGTGGCCCAGATCAATGTCCGAATCAATAATCTTCCTGAAACTCAACGGGTTTTATTTGGCATTGAACGTAAATTCAAGCTCAACGATGCCATTTACACCTATATGCTTCAGAAAAGGTCGGAAGCGGCAATCACCCAAGCTGCCAATCTTTCGGATAATGAAATAGTGGATGAAGCGCGGGGAGAGGGGCTGACACCCGTGTTCCCGAAAAAGAGCCTGAATTATATCATCGCCCTGATTCTTGGCCTCATTCTTCCGATCCTTTATATTCTTGGAAAAGACTATTTCAACGATATGATCATGGAGCGCGAGGATGTTGAAAAGATCACCAAACTGCCCATTGTCGGTCACATAATCCATAACGACAAACCGGGGAAGATCGTTGTAATGGAATCTCCGAAATCGACCATTGCCGAATCGTTCCGTTCAGTAAGGACGAATATTAATTACCTCCTGAAAGGAAAAGAAAAACAAACCATCATGATTACTTCCGACATGGTAAGCGCTGGTAAAACCTTCGTTTCCATCAATCTTTCTGCCATGTTCGCCCTATACGGGAAGAAGACGCTGCTGATGGGGTTTGACCTTCGCAAACCAAAAATCTATCAGGATTTCGGCCTGACCAATACAGAGGGGATCAGCTCTTACCTCATTAATAAGAGCAAAATGGAAGATATTATTCAGCCTTCAGGAATCGAAAACCTTGATATCATCATGGCAGGCCCTGTACCACCCAATCCCGCTGAGCTTATCGCCTCTGAAAAATGTAACGAGCTTTTCTCTCACCTGAAAAATATTTATGATTATATCATTCTTGATACTCCACCTGTTGGGCTGGTAACAGATGCTTTTTTATTGGTCAAACATACCGATGCCAATTTATTCCTTGTCCGCCAGGATTATACCCATAAAAAGATTTTTGCCTCTATCATTCGCGACATGGAACAGCGGGGCATTCCGAACCTTGCCATCCTGATCAACGACGTGAAACTCTCCCGTAGCTCTTATGGATACGGCTATGGATATGGATACGGTTATGGCCATGGATACGGATACGGATACGGGCATGGATATGGATACGGATACGGATACGGATATTATTCGGATGATAAGGACACGGGCAGGAAAAAATCATTTCTTCAACGGATATTTGGCAGATCATAAGAAAAAAAGCAACGATGGGCCATTATCAGTTAACTCACCTGAAGGAACTGGAAGCTGAAGCTATTTATGTCCTGCGGGAAGTTGCTGCCCAGTTTGAAAGACCGGTATTACTGTTTTCGGGAGGAAAAGATTCCATCGTCCTGGTGCATCTTTCCAGAAAAGCATTTTATCCTGCGCGGATCCCATTTCCTTTACTTCATATCGACACTGGCCATAATTTTATTGAAACCATTGATTTCAGGGACCGGCTTGTTGCCCGTTTGAATGTCCGGTTGATCGTAGGATCAGTTCAGGAATCTATTGATTCGGGGAGGGTGGTTGAAGAAAAGGGAATCAATGCCAGCCGTAATGTCCTTCAGACCGTGACCCTGCTCGATACCATCGAAAAGAATAAGTTTGACGCCGCCATTGGCGGGGCCCGGCGCGATGAAGAAAAAGCCCGCGCAAAAGAACGCTTCTTTTCGCATCGCGATGAATTCGGCCAATGGGACCCGAAAAACCAACGGCCGGAATTGTGGTACCTTTTCAATGGTAAAAAAAGGTTGGGCGAACATTTCCGGGTATTCCCTATCAGCAACTGGACTGAAATGGATATATGGCAGTATATTCTCGCGGAGCAAATTGAACTTCCCAGCATCTATTTTACACACGAACGCGACGTGTTTTACCGGGATGGCGTTTGGCTTGCAGCGGCTCCGTTCATGCAGATGAAACCCACGGAAAAGACCGAGCGCAAGCGGATCCGTTGCCGGACAGTGGGGGATATCAGTTGTACCGGATTGACCCTGTCCACTGCCGATACCATCGAAGATATCATTCAGGAAATTGCCGCTACAAGGGTCACCGAACGAGGCGGGCGATATGATGACAAACGTTCGGAGGCAGCCATGGAAGATCGAAAAAAAGAGGGGTATTTCTAATGGAGAAGCAATTTTCGAACCAGGTCTATCTTAACATGGAACTTCTCCGGTTCACAACAGCCGGCAGTGTTGATGATGGGAAAAGTACCCTGATTGGAAGGCTTTTATATGACAGCAAATCGATTTTCGAAGATCAGCTTGATGCCGTCAAGCGCGCCAGTATTCAAAAAGGAAGCGAATACCTTAATCTGGCATTGTTCACCGATGGCCTGAGGGCAGAGCGGGAACAAGGTATTACCATTGATGTCGCTTATCGGTATTTCGCTACCCCAAACCGCAAATTTATCATTGCCGATACTCCGGGACATGTTCAGTACACCCGGAACATGGTTACAGGAGCCTCTACGGCCAATGCAGCCATCATCCTCATCGACGCAAGGAATGGCGTTATTGAACAGACACACCGCCATGCCTATATCGCTTCCCTGCTGGGTATCCCGCACATTATCGTGTGTATTAACAAAATGGACCTGATGGATTACCGGCAGGATGTGTTTAAAGATATTTCAGCTGAGTTTCAAAAATTTGCAGACCAGATTTTTCCGAAAAAGGATATTCACTTTATCCCCATCAGCGCCCTCCATGGAGATAACGTGGTGAAGCCATCAACCAATATGGAATGGTATAAAGGGACCCTTCTTCAGGTATTGGAGGCCATCCCCATTGACCAGGACCATGATCTCCGGCATCCGAGGTTCCCGGTTCAGTATGTTATCCGGCCGGAATCAAACGAATATCATGATTACCGGGGCTACGCGGGCAGGGTAGCCGGTGGATTTTTTCATCCCGGCGATAAAATCATGATCCTTCCCTCCCGGATACAGAGCGAAATCATTTCCATCGATACTTTCAATGGCCCTCTCGCCGAAGCCCACCCACCCATGTCTGTGACATTGACACTCAGGGATGATGTGGATATCAGCCGAGGGGATATGATCACCGGAGCAGAGGATTATCCAACCGAAAGTTGCGACATTAATGCCATGATATGCTGGATGAATCCCAGGCCCCTTCAGGTCAACGGCCGCTATGCCTTAAAACACACTACAAGGGATGCCCGGTGTATCATCCGGGAAGTAGATTATGTTCTCAATATTAACACATTGGAAAAAATTTCCTCCTGCATAAATGTTAAAATGAATGATATCGCATCCATCTGGATCCGTACTACAAAACCTTTATTTTTTGATCCGTATTCAAAAAACCGGATCACAGGAAGTATTATCCTGATCGATGAAGCCACGAACGAAACTGTCGCTGCGGGAATGATCATGTGAACCTGCTGATTTTCTACAATAAATTGGGGAAAAATCAGTTATTTGAATAGCTTTGTTCTTTCTGAAATTCAACATTCATGAAACTATTCCGATACTTATTAACCTGCCTCCTGGTTATCCCGGAGGTTACCAGTGTAATGGCCCAGCAGGTTCCTGTTGGTCAATGGCGCGATGAGCTCCCATATACCCTTTGTAATTCTGTTACGGAGGCCAGCGATAGAATTTATTGCTCTACCCCCTATGCGGTGTTTTATGTAAATAAAGAAGATCTTAGTGTCGTCAGGATTACTAAAATCACAGGATTGTCCGATATCGGGATCAGTTGCATCAATTACAACAAGGAATACAAAACGCTGGTCATAGCTTATACCAATGCCAATATCGATTTGATAAAAAACAATACCATCATTAATATTTCCGATATCAAACGGAAAACCATCCTGGGAAATAAAACCATTAATGACATTTATTTTATTGGCAAAGATGCCTATTTGTCTTGTGGTTTCGGGATTGTTGTCCTTGATATTAATAAAGAAGAGATCCGGGACACCTATTATATCGGGCAGCAGGGCAGCCAGGTCAATGTATTAGCCATGACAACCGACGGGCATGATAGTATTTTTGCGGCGACCGAGAAAGGGATTTATAAAGCCTGGGTCAAAGATCCGAACCTGGCTAATTTCGCTTCCTGGCATCGGGATTTAGGCATTGATACTGCTGCCACGTACAACAGCGTTGTGCGTTTCAACGGAAAAATCCTTGTCAGCAAGCAATCCGGGAACGGAATTTCGGATACGATTTGTATGTTTTCAAATGGCCTTTGGAACCGTTGGGAAAGAGATAATTATAATACAATCATGCACCTTCAGGCAAACGATAAATATTTAGTTGTTTCATATAATTATTTTGTATGTGATTTTGATACCGATCTGAATCTACTTACTACTGTTTGGACCTATGATCCGGGAGGCCCTTACCCGACTGATGCGGTTGCTGATCTGACAGGTAATTTGTGGATTTCAGACACCTATTCGGGATTGATCAATTATGAAATGCAAGACGGTGTGCTGCGCCATTTCACGCTGAGCGGTCCCCTGACTGCTTCTGCATTCAGTATGTCAGCCCAGGGTAACAATCTCCTTATCGCTCCGGGAGGAAGGGATGCATCGTATACCCCACTCTACTACCAGGGACAGGTATATCATTTTGACAATGTGAACTGGAAAAACATTACAGCAAGCACCAGTCCGCTGATGGGACTGGCCCATGATGTTGTTGCGGTAGCCATGGATCCCTTTGATAACAATCGTGTATATGCCGGATCATTTGGCGGGGGTGTGGTGGAATTGTACAACGATTCGGCTGTCAGGCGATATACAGAAAGTAACAGCACCCTGCGGCATCATACTTCATCGGATACTTCAGATATAAGGGTGGGTGGCCTGACCTTCGATACCGATGGCAATTTATGGGTTGTAACAGCTCATAATAACAGTTGTTTATCCATGAAAAAAGGAGATGAATGGACTGGATTTACAATTCCCGCCGTAAATGAAAATGACCTGGGACAGATCATGGTCACCAGTATTGGCCAAAAATGGATACAAATGCGGTATGGAAATATGAATATAAACTCCCTCCTGGTTTTTACCGACAATGGCACACCCACGGATCCATCGGATGATCGATCACAGTTATTGAATTCTTCTGTGGGAAGTGGAAACATCCCCGGTACAACGGTTTATGCCATGGCTGAAGACAAGAACGGAGAAATATGGATCGGTACTGAAAATGGTGTGGCTGTTTTTTATTCTCCAGAGAACATCTTTACCGGTCAGAATTTCGACTGCCAGCGTATCCTTGTTCAACAAGGAAGTTATGTCCAGTATCTTCTTGAAAGTGAAACGGTAACCGCCATTGCTGTGGACGGGGCCAATCAAAAATGGATTGGAACGGACCGGGGCGGGGTATATTGTTTTTCGGAAGACGGGACCAAACAAAAATACCATTTCACAGCCGAAGACAGTCCCCTGCTTTCAGACCGGATAATATGCCTCGCCCTGAATAAAGAAGGAGATGTGTTTTTTGGTACGGACAAGGGGGTCATTTCCTTTCGGGGGCCTGCCACTCCGGGAGGAGACACCAACGAAAATGTATATGCCTTTCCGAATCCTGTAAAGTCGGATTTCAGCGGCTTTATCGCGATCAAAGGCTTGGTCGCCAATGCCCAGGTAAGGATTACCGACGTGAACGGCGCCCTGGTTTATTCTACCCATGCCCAAGGGGGACAAGCCATCTGGGATGGTAATAACTTCGATGGCAGGAAGGCACATACCGGGGTTTATCTGGTTTATGTCTCCAACGACAGTGGAACTGAAAAAGTTGTCACAAAAATCCTGATCATAAACTGATGCTTCATTCAACGCAGGGCATCGTATTTCATTCTATTAAATATTCGGAAACCAGTGTAATCGTTAAAATTTACACAGAACTTTTCGGCATCCAGTCTTATCTTTTCAGGGGTGTCCGAAGTCCACGTTCCAGGATCAAATCAGGCCTTTTTCAGCCCCTGACTTTGTTAGATATGGTTGTTTACCACAAAGAAAAACAAACACTTCATTCGGTAAAAGAGATCCGGTTGGCCTATCCTTATCATTCTATCCCTTTCGACATCAGAAAAAGTTCCGTGACCCTTTTCCTGAATGAATTGCTTTATCATTCCATACGGGAAGAGGAGCCCAATCCCGAATTATTTGCTTTCATCCGGAATTCCTGTATGGAACTGGATAGCACAACCGAATCTGTTGCCGCATTTCATCTTTTTTTTGCCTTGCAATTGTGCCATCACCTGGGGATTTTTCCTCAGTTGAATTATTGCGCTGATACACCGGTTTTCAATCTAAGGGAAGGTCAATTCCAAGCCTATATTCCTGATCATACCCATTATCTTGATGCTACAGACAGTAAACAATTATACCATTTGCTTTGTCTTTCCGGGCAAGGCCTGTCTGTCGTATCCATGAAACCTGAAACCCGTAATCATATCCTTGACATTATTCTGCTCTATTATAAACTCCATCTTCCGGGCTTTAAAGGGGTAGAATCGCATCATATCCTCCACGGGGTTTTCTCTTAATTCCTTATCTTTGCTGAAAATTTCGATTTATGACAACTGGATTGACTGAACAGGAGATTATCCGCCGGAATTCATTAAACGAACTGATCAAACTCGGCATTGATCCTTATCCCGCACCAACTTTTGAAGTGAATGTCCGGTCATCTGAAATTAAAGAAAGATTCCCCGATAACAATACCCTTTTTCAAAATGTGAGCATAGCCGGCCGGATGATGAGCCGGCGTATTATGGGAGCAGCTTCATTCTCGGAATTACAGGATGAAACCGGCCGGATCCAATTATATATCAAACGGGATGATATTTGTCCGGGGGAAGATAAAACGTTGTACAACACGGTCTTTAAAAAATTGCTTGATATTGGCGATATCATCGGTATCACAGGTTTTGTTTTTATCACCCAGATGGGAGAAATTACCATTCATGTCAAATCCCTGAAATTGCTCAGCAAATCCTTGCGGGTCCTTCCAATCGTTAAGGAAAAGGAAGATGCGGTCTTTGATGCTTACACCGATCCCGAGCAACGGTATCGTCAACGGTATGTCGATCTGATTGTAAATCCTGAAGTACGGGAAGTCTTTGTGAAAAGGAATATCCTCATCAATTCCATGCGTGGGTTTCTTAATACCCTTGGTTACCTGGAAGTTGAAACGCCCATTTTACAACCCTTGTATGGCGGTGCAACAGCGCGCCCATTCAAGACTTACCATAACACCCTGGATATGACCCTATATCTCCGGATCGCCAATGAACTTTATCTGAAAAGATTAATCGTAGGAGGGTACCAGGGAGTATATGAATTCTCCAAGGATTTCAGGAATGAAGGCATGGACCGGTTCCATAACCCGGAATTTACCCAGATGGAGCTATATGTGGCGTATAAAGATTACGAATGGATGATGGACCTCGTGGAAGAAATGGTCGAAAAGATAGCTCTTGATCTTCATGGTAAAACACAGGTACAGGTTGGTGAAAACCTGATCGATTTCAAACGTCCATGGAAACGGTCCACCATGTTTGATGTGATCCGGCAATTTACCGGGGTTAATATTGAAGGCCTTTCGGAGGAAGCCTTGGTTTCGGTCGCGAAAGAGTTGAATGTCCCCATTGATAATACCATGGCAAAAGGGAAGATCATAGATCAGATCTTTGGTGAAAAGTGTGAACCATTGCTCATCCAGCCAACCTTTATCACCGATTATCCGGTTGAAATGTCCCCCCTTGCCAAGAAACACCGCTGCAAGGAATCCCTGGTGGAACGGTTCGAGGCCATCTGCAACGGGAAGGAGTTATGCAATGCCTTTTCCGAACTGAATGATCCGATCGATCAGCGAGCGCGTTTTGAATCTCAGCTTGAATTGGGTAAGCGTGGAGATGATGAATCGATGGCGCTGGATGAAGACTTTCTGCGTGCCCTTGAATTCGGTATGCCGCCTACGGCAGGGCTTGGGATCGGCATCGACAGGCTAACCATGATCATGACGAACTCACCATCCATTCAGGATGTCCTTTTCTTCCCGCAAATGCGTCCGGAACAACGGGCTAACGGATAAGGACCATTCGTTTGGTGGAGATTTTATTCCCGGTCGTTAATCTGTATAAATAAATTCCTCCCGGTAGTCGGTTACCCTGATCATCGTTCCCGTTCCATATTATCTTATGAAGTCCTGCCGACTTCATGTCGTTCAGCAGGGTACGGATCTTCCTCCCGCGCATATCGAAAATTTCCAGTGTTACCTGATCCCCGCTGCGTAAAATAAAAGGAATGGCGGTTTCACCGGAAAATGGATTCGGATAACTGGATCTGAGCCCTGCTGTGGCATCATGGCTGGGCGCTTCATTCAGGATATCGGCATTGATCATCAGGGCTACATGCTGAATCCCCGCAGTGGAGGTGATCCTGAGAGAATCCAGATAATAATTGATTGTCGGTGAATTATTGACCCCTATAGGTACTTTCACCAAAACAGATATCGTGTCGCCTGGAGCCAAAAGATGAGGTAAGGCGGGGACCGAGATGGAATCAATCCACCAGGGAACTTCCATTCCTCCCATCTGAAGGGCGGTCAGGGTCACATTGGTTGCAAGGTCATTTTGAATTCTGAAATACTTTCCATACCAGGCTTCAGGATAAGTATTGTACCAAAGGGTGTCCGGTAAGGTTGTCAGCAAGGTAGTAATGCTTTCGAATTGGAACGGATCGGCTGAGCCGATAAGCGGCGTGGTTGAATGACGTCCCGACTGATCAGCGGCAGAGAGATAATATCGGATGATGCTTCCTCCCGGCTGTTTCGGGATGACTCCCTGATAATGGTTTGATCCTGTATTGGACATCAGTGCAGTAGCATAAGCGCCCTGGTTGATTTGATAATGGATAAAAACTGAATCGTTTTTTACCGGTTGATGGCTACAGGCAATGATGTCTGCACTGATCATGTAATCTTGTCCGCCGGGTTGGTTACCCGATAAAGGAATATGCCTGATGTACAATTGGCCCACATCGGCAATCCCCATAACACGGCAATGCAAGGCATCGGTCGATTCCCAGGGGGTAGATGGATTGCCAATAAATCCCTTGACCGTATATCCCGGCAGAGCCTCTTCATATACGGCTTTGGCGCTATCGTCCCAGTTTGATCCCATGAATGGTACCAGCGCCTTATCGTTCAGTATGATCGAATTGGTATAGGGCTGATCCTGCCCCGTCATAACACGATAAACATGATAAGGATACCCATAAGGACACACCTGTGATTCCCAGTAGGCAGCGGTGGCCTCAATGGCAGCATACCTGGAGTGGGAAGGAGGAACTTTGCGGATCAATATTTTGTCAGGCGCTAAAAATTTCCCCCAGCAATCAATGTGGTCGATGTAAGTATTATTCGGATCCGGTACAACCTGATAATTTTCAATTCCAAGATAATCCTGTACCTTGGTTGCAACCTGTACGTGTGTTTGTCCCGGATTCTCTTCCCAAACGAGTGTGGTCGAAGCCGCAATTCCCAACCCATCCGTCATATAATTGCCGCCTGTTGATATCAGGTTCATTCCATACCATGGAATGCCCAGCATGGTCGCAACTTTCTTCGGAATTTCATCGTCATCTGGACGGGGCCTGTTATATGGGAAATCAACAATCCCGATTTGATTGGAACTGTCGGAAACAAACCAGGGGCCATAATCACGTGTCCAATATGAGTCGGTAGGGGCAATCAAAAAATTACAATGGCTGGTATCGACTCCATTGGCAAGATATTGTTGGATCACAGTATTTTTCTGAGAGGTCGAAGCAACAATGGTCGTTACTTCCACATCCAAAGCCATTTCTTTGATTAAAAGAATCGGGATCCCGAATGGATAGCGGATAAGCGCACCCTGCATCCGGTCGAATTCTGCAACATCCCTGATTGGGGCCACAGGTGGATCAGTCTCCACAAAAAATTTTCCGATCTCCCCCTTGCGCAGCAATTCTTCAGAGGTCATCCAATGTTTCAGAACAGGAATGGGCTCCTTTACAGTATCCTGTGCTTGTAAGGTCGAGACGAATAAAAAGATGAATAAAACAAGGGGCGAAAAATGTTTCATATTTTAATTTATTTACTGCTACAAAAGTAGCACTTTCAGTGATTTTTTCAGTTGTATGGATGCAAATTACCGCTTTATAAATAACCTATAACAGGGAACAAATGCAGGTTTTGATATAATATGCAGATAATAAAACGTTAAATTTGCAGTTATTCAATATATTCTAATCAGCATAAAGTTTATTGCATGTTTTCGAAAAAAATCTGGATCTGTTCACTAGCTTTTCTTCTTTCTCCTTTTTTTATTGTTGCTCAAGATACCATCAGACCTGATTCTTTATTCAAAAAGAAACCTTTTGTTGAAGATGACCCGGTCGTGCTCATGCTTGACAGCCTGGCTAACTTGAAAATATTTGAAGATGGTGAATTTCCCAATGCCAATCAATATCAGAACTGGAATACCTATACCGACAATGATATTCCCGTTTTTCCGGATTCGATTTACCGGGAGCGGATTGCTCAGATGAATGATCAATCGCCGTTTGAATTTGTTTATAACAGCGAAGTCAGAAGGTTCATTGAGGTCTATGCGTTTAAAAAGCGAAAACTTACTGCCCGGATATTAGGGCTGGCACAGATTTATTTTCCGCTGTTTGAGGAGCAATTAGACAAATGTAATATGCCCCTGGAGCTAAAATATTTGGCGGTCATCGAGTCAGCGCTCAATCCCGTTGCCAATTCCAGGGCCGGCGCCAAGGGCCTCTGGCAATTTATGTACGGTACAGGGAAAGTATACGGACTGAAAGTAACTTCCTATGTGGACGACCGGTTCGATCCGTACAAGGCTACCATCGCGGCTTGTGAACATCTTGGTGATCTTTACGATATTTATGGTAATTGGGCTTTGGCCCTTGCCGCTTATAACTCCGGCGCGGGAAATGTGAACAAAGCCATCCGTCGGTCGGGGGGATTGAAAAATTTCTGGGCGTTGCACAATTATCTACCCAAGGAAACTCGTTCGTATGTTCCTGCTTTCATTGCTGCAAGTTATGTTTTAACGTATGCTAATGAACATAAAATCTATCCCGTCGATCCTGGTGTCTTATATTATGAGGTGGATACCGTCACCGTCAGAAACCCTTTGTCCTTTGAACAAATTTCCGAAATGCTGAATATTCCGATGGATGAGGTGGCATTTTTAAATCCTTCCTTCAAGCACGGATTTATTCCGGCAACACCGGAGAACACATATAAAGTCAGGCTCCGGAAAAAATATGTTGGTGATTTTATCAACAATGAAGCTTCGCTGTATGCATACCGGACAAAGAACAGCGCATCCCAGGACTCGTTGCTTAACATGGCTTTCAGCAATTTCCGGGAGGCCGATCTCTATACTGTAAGGAGTGGTGAGAGTTTGGCAAGCATCGCTAAAAAATTTCACATGACGGTTTCCGAACTGAAATCGCTCAACGGATTGCGGAAAAATTATGTAAAGCCGAAACAAAAGATCCTGGTCTATACGAAACCCCCCAAAGAAATGCCAAAACAAACGGAAATTTCTTCTGCTACTGTCAAAAATACATTCAATAAGGATACTACTATAAAAACGACAACTGCTTCTAAACTTTCAGGGGTACAAGCTCCTGCCTCCACCGGTTCAACACAGGGGACCGATGCGCTTACTTTTCATATCGTGAAGAGCGGGGAAAGCCTGGGCGGAATTGCCAAAAAATATCAGTGTACTACCGAACAGCTGAAAACCTGGAATAAACTTTCAGGGGAGAACATTATGATCGGGCAGAAGCTGAAAGTTAGCGCTTCCTCAACCCCTATATCGGCTGCCCAGAAATCCGCATCCACCTCAAAACCGGTCAAAACTGTATCCGGTACCCAGAAATTTACCTATTATACCATCCAGTCAGGCGACAATCTCTGGGACGTTGCCGATAAATTTGATGTTACCGTATCACAGATCAAGAATCTGAACGACCTTAAAAATTCAAACCGGCTAAAACCAGGCCAGAAAATTAAAATCCCCAAATGATTTTTTTCTTTTTTGTATAACCTAAAAAAATTTGTAGTACATTTGACCGTTTGGTTAAACCATTTGGTTAAACATCATGGAAAATAATGCTCAAAATACTGAAGATCGCATTCTGGAGGCCGCCCGTACCGTGTTTCACCGGAAGGGTTTCAATGGCGCAAGGATGCAGGAAATTGCCACCCTGGCCAATATCAATAAGGCCCTCCTCTATTATTATTTCAGGAACAAAGAGTTGCTTTTTGAAAGAGTATTCAATGATACTTTTTCGCAATTAGCTGCAAAAATCGGGGATATTTTAATGTCGGATATGCCGCTGATGTCAAAGGTTGAGGGTTTTGGAAACTTATACCCCAATTTCATTTCGGAACACTCCTATGTTATGCAATTTCTTATCAATGCCCTTCAGGATCGGCCTGAAAGATTGAGGGACATCATCATGAAGCAGAATATCAATCCCTGTCTGTTTCTTGAAAAAATTAAAAAACAGCTTAGGGATGAAATGGGTATTGATATGGACCCGCTGCACCTGTATGTGAACCTCCTGGCATTGGTTATTTTTCCGGTTGTTGCAAGGCCCCTTCTGCAATCGATTTTTTCACTTTCTGACGAAAAAATGGCGATGTTTCTTGAGGAAAGGAAAACAATTATTCCAGTTTTTTTTAACAATGCAATGAAAGGATATGAAAAGGATAAAAGTTTGGTTTAATGTTAATTTCCTGGCGTTGGTCCTCATTCTTTTAGGCCCAGGCATAGGGGTTACTGCCCAGGATACCATCACCTTGGATTTTTGCTATCAGCAGATACAGAAAACCTATCCCCTGGTCAGGCAGGCAGATTTGATGGATAGGACCAGTGATCTCAGGATTAAAAACCTGAACAAAAACTATCTTCCACAAGTGAACGTTAACGGCAGCGCTTCCTGGCAAAATGAAGTAACGGAAGTGGTGATCGACCTCCCCGCCAATCTTCCCCAGATCCAGGGCCCCACCATCCCCAAGGATCAGTACAAACTCACCCTGGATCTCAATGAATCCATTTATGATGGGAATGTGACAAACTATCAGAAAAAGCTTGAAAAGTACAACCTGAATGTCGATAAAAGAAATGTCGATGCCAGTCTGTATCTTTTAAAAGACCAGGTTAATCAGTTCTACTTCAGCATATTGCTCACCCAGGAAAACGCCAGGCTTTTACAGGAAACCCGGAAACAACTCGAGTCCAAGCTGAATGAGGTGGAATCGGCCGTCAGGAACGGGACCATGCTTAAAATGAATGCCGACCTTATCAGGGCAGAGATTATTAAATTCGATCAGAACATCTATGAATTGTCGATGGACCGTCTGGCAGCCACGCGCATGCTCTCAGAGCTCATTTCGATGCCCCTGGAAGAGAATTCGAAGTTTAAGGCGCCGGTCATCGTGACGCCGGATCCGGGTTATGAAAACAAACGTATTGAATATGAAATATTTGACATCCAACGGAACCGGGTCGATCTTATGAAAAATATGGTGACAACAAAATGGAACCCGAAGGTTTGGGCTTTTGGACAGTTTGGCTTTGGAAGGCCGGGTTATAATTTCCTGTCGAGCGATATCGCGCCAATGGCTATGATCGGTGCAAAAATAACCTGGAATCCCTGGAACTGGAACGCCAACAGGAATGAAAAAAAGATTTATGAAATCCAAAGTGATATCCTTAAGAACCAGCAAGAAACATTTGATAAAAACCTCAGGGTGACCACCCGGAGAAACATAGCCGATATCGCCAAACTGACCGAATTACTGGTTAAAGATCAAGAACTTATTGATCTTAGGGCGGGTATTACCAAAACTGCTTCTGCCCAACTGTCCAGCGGAGTGATCACCTCCAGCGATTTCATCCTTCGCGTCAACGACGAGACCCAGGCCAGGATGGGACTTGAAATTCACCGGATACAGCTTATCAAGGCAAAGATCAGTTATTTGTACAACATAGGCAAATTGTAGTGTTATACTGAAATATCTCAACCAATGAAACGATATCTTATGGGCATTTTTGCAGGGATGGTGTTTTTTTCTTCCTGCAACTGCGATAAAAACAAACCGGACGCCTACGGGACCTTCGAAGCCACCGAAGTAATAGTCTCTTCCCTTGCTACCGGGCAGATCATGAAGTTTGATGTTGAAGAAGGGGAGATCCTTGATTCCGGGATAATTGTCGGGTACATTGATACGGTTGACCTCGAACTGAAAAGAAAACAGTCATTTGAGACCCGAGCAGCAACTGCTTCCCGTAAGGACGATGTGGTTGCCCAGATTGCGGTTCAGGAGCAAAACCGGGAGAATGTCCTGGTCGATAAGCGGAGAGTTGAACGTTTGCTTCAGGATGGCGCCGCTACCCAGAAACAGATGGACGACATCAATGCCAGTTTGAACCTTATTGAAAAACAGGTTGCATCGCTGAAGATACAATTCGGGGGCATTTCCAGTCAGGTAGCTTCCATCACCCAGCAGATAGCCCAGATCGATCAATCCATCAACCGGTCAAAGATCGTCAACCCGATCAGGGGCACGGTCCTGACCAAGTACGCAGAGAAAGATGAGGTTGCCACTTATGGGAAGCCATTGTACAAGATCGCCGATCTGTCGGTTATAACCTTGCGGGCTTATGTAGGCGGATCACAGCTTCCTTATATCAAACTGGGATCAGTCATTGATGTTGCTTACGATAAGGATGAAAATGCAAATACCCATGTCAGTGGCGTTGTTTCCTGGATCTCCCCGTCGGCTGAATTTACGCCAAAAACAATACAGACAAAAGAAGAAAGGGTGAACCTTGTTTATGCGGTAAAGGTCAGGGTAGTGAATGATGGCAGCATAAAGATTGGGATGCCCGGAGAAATAAAACTCATCAATTATTAATATGCATCATCCAGAAAAAAAAGATATCCCCTTAATGGGCGGAAATACTGATTTGATCAGATCAACCCATCAACCCTAATTTTAAAATGGATTCCCCGGCAGTTTCTGTAAAAAATCTCACCCTCCGTTACGGAGATACCTTAGCGCTCAATGATTTATCATTTGATGTGCCCCATGGTGAACTGTTGGGTTTCATCGGTCCCGATGGGGCCGGGAAAACCACGTTATTCCGCGTCCTGACCACCTTGCTGGTCCCCACCCATGGTTCTGCGCAGGTTGACGGTTTGGATGTAGTCAAAGATTATCGTCAGATCAGAAACAACATTGGATATATGCCGGGAAGATTTTCGCTTTACCAGGATCTCAGCGTTGAGGAAAATCTCACTTTTTTTGCCACCATTTTCGGGACAACGATCCGGGAAAACTATGACCTGATAAAGGATATATATTCCCAGATCGAACCTTTTAAGAACCGGAAGGCCGGACAATTATCAGGCGGGATGAAACAAAAGCTGGCGCTTTCGTGTGCCCTCATCCACAAGCCCGGGATCCTGTTCCTGGATGAACCCACCACGGGAGTGGATGCCGTTTCACGACGTGAATTCTGGGAAATGCTGAAAAGGTTGCAAGCCGGAGATATCACCATTCTGGTTTCCACACCTTACATGGATGAGGCAGTATTGTGCGACCGGGTTGCCTTGATTCAAAACGGCAGGATTATGAAAATAACCACCCCTGCCAATGTTATCGCCAGTTATCCCTATTCTCTTTTTTCGGTAAAGGCAGATGATATTTACGGGCTTCTTAAAGCGCTGCGCGACTACCCGGGGATACATCGTGCCGATGCTTTTGGCCAAACAGTCCATCTTTCATTCAACAAGGATGAATTCAGGGAAGCTGCTTTGTTGGATTACCTGAAAGAAAAAGGCATTGAACCGGCAGGGATCAGGGAAATAAAAGCCACTATTGAGGATTGTTTCATGGATTTGATGGGAAAGGAAGAAGGATGAGGGAACCTGAGAATATTATCGTCGTAAAGGATCTGGTCAAGAAGTTCGGGGATTTTGTGGCCAATGACCATCTGACCTTTGAGGTAAGAAAAGGCGAGATCTTCGGTTTCCTTGGCGCCAATGGGGCGGGAAAAACCACTGCCATCAAAATCCTTTGTGGACTTTGGTATCCTACCTCCGGGAAAATGTCAGTTGCGGGTTATGATATTTATACACAACGCGAAAAAGTGAAACGGAACATCGGTTACATGAGCCAAAAATTTTCATTATATGATGATTTAACTGTTTTCGAAAATATCAGGTTTTATGGCGGTATTTACGGGTTAAAAAAAAAGGCGATCAACGAACGGGCCTGGTCATTGATGAAACGGTTGGATCTGGAAGATGCACGCGACAAGCTGATCCGCGACATCCCACTCGGGTGGAAGCAGAAACTGGCTTTTTCAGTGGCCCTTCTTCATAATCCGAAAGTAGTTTTTCTTGACGAACCTACCGGAGGCGTTGACCCGATAACCCGGCGGCAATTCTGGAACATGATCTATGAGTCGGCCAGGAGCGGGATTACGGTCTTTGTTACCACCCATTATATGGATGAAGCGGAATACTGCGACCGGGTATCCATCATGGTGGATGGCCGGATTGCCGCATTAGACACACCGGAAAATCTGAAACAGCAATTCCATTCCGCCACGATGAACGATGTATTTATCCAACTAGTCCGGTCAAAATGAACCTGATACAAAATAATAGAACCCTCGTACGAAAACACAATTTGTTGTTTATAGCCAAAATGGCGTGGGCAATGGCCGGGTATTTCCAGAATGCTAACAAGGAGACCGTATGAACCGTTTTTGGGCATTTGTCACCAAGGAATTTTACCATATCATCAGGGACTACCGCACCCTGCTGATCCTTTTTGGTTTACCTGCCATACAATTACTATTATTCGGATATGTCATCACCAATGAGATCAAGGATGCTAAAATTGCCATATATGACCCATCGAAAGATGTAGTAACCCGTAAAATCAGCGATAAAATCCTCTCTTCCGGATATTTTATCCTGGAACGAAATCTCAGTCATGTTTCAGAAGCAGGCGATGCCTTCCGGTATGGTGAAGTCAACCTGGTCCTCGTATATGAACCGGATTTTGCTCAAAAGCTCGAAAAAACAGGGAAGGCGCACATCCAGATCATCGGGGATGCTTCGGATCCCAACACGGCGAATATGCTGGTAAATTATGCCTCCGGGATCATCAATAATTATCTTATTTCAATTAATTCTGAAAAGTTGCCTTACCAGATCATACCGGAAGTCCGGATGATGTATAACGGCGAACTCAAAGGGGTTTTCATGTTCGTACCTGGATTAATGGCTATGTTGCTGACCCTGATATCTGCCCTGATGACTTCGCTGGCCATCACCAAAGAAAAGGAGTTGGGGACCATGGAACTCTTGCTGGTCTCACCGCTAAGACCGGGCCAGATCATCATCGGTAAGGTTTTTCCTTACGTTTTCCTGGCCTTCATCGATGCCATCATCATTATCATCATTGGAAATACGGTTTTCGGGGTCCCGGTCCGCGGAAGTGTTTTTCTATTATTAGCTGAAAGTCTTTTGTACATCTGCATGGCGCTTTCGTTGGGGATCCTCATTTCGAGCATAACGAGCAGCCAGCAGATTGCCATGATGATATCCCTGGTTGCCCTTATGCTTCCAACCATTCTCCTGAGCGGATTTATTTTCCCGATCGAAAACATGCCATGGATTTTACAGGTTCTCTGTTACATGATGCCGCCAAAATATTTCATTTCGATCATTAAAAGTATCATGCTCCAGGGGAATAGTTTGGTTTTTGTGTGGAAGGAGACCCTTGTCGTGATTGGGTTCACTACTGTTTTCCTGGTGATGAGCGTTAAAAAATTCAATGTCCGGTTAGCCTGATGCGTACGATCCTATATATCATACAGAAAGAGTTCCTGCAGGTTTTCAGGAACAGGGCCATGCTCCCTATTATTTTCATACTTCCCATTGTGCAACTTATCATTTTGGTGAATGCTGCCACCTTTGAGATGAAACATATCCGTTTGTCGGTCGTTGATCTCGATCTTTCCTCTACTTCACGGGGATTGATCAGCAAGTTTGAGGGATCGCCATTCTATCAGATCAAACAATTTTCGTTTTCATACCATGAAGCTGAAAATCAGATGCAACATGGAAAAGTAGATATGATCCTGAACATTCCAAGGGGATTTGAAAAAAAACTGCTCATAGAAAACTGCGTCAAAGTTCAGTTCATAGTAAATGCCATCAACGGAGCTTCAGCAGGATTATGCAATGCTTATGCCACCATGATCCTGATGGATTATAACCGGCAGATTATCGCTGAAAACAAAACTATTTCCGCTATGGTCCTTCCACAAAATATCCTTACAGACTATAGCTATTGGTATAATCCCAAGCTCAACTACAAAACCTATATGGTCCCTGGTATCCTGGTGCTTCTGGTGACCATCATCGGATTGCTGCTGTCGGGGATGAATATCGTGCGTGAAAAAGAGATCGGCACCATTGAACAGATCAATGTAACCCCCATCAATAAGATCCAGTTTATTGCGGGGAAGCTCACCCCCTTCTGGATTATTGCCATATTCGAATTGGCTTTCGGCTTATCACTTGGGAAGTTGATCTTCAACATCCCTATGGAGGGAAACCTTTGGCTCATTTTTATTTCGGCGGCCGTTTATCTTTTTGTAATTTTGTCGTTCGGCTTACTTATTTCAACGGTAACGAATACCCAGCAGCAAGCCATGCTTGTTTCGTTCTTTTTTATGGTGGTTTTTATTCTGATGAGTGGATTGTTTACCTCCATTGAGAGCATGCCACAATGGGCACAAACATTGGATAAACTGAATCCGCTGATGTATTTCATCCGGATCATGAGGATGGTGTTATTGAAAGGATCCGGGTTTAATGATATCAGCCGCCATTTCTGGGCTTTGGTGATTTATGCCGCGGGCATTCTCACCTTGGCTGTTTGGAGATACCGAAAAGTTGCATAATTCCATAAGTTGAACGCAAAAACAAAGAAAAGCGTCATTTTTCGGACCTTGTTTTGGGGGGTGATCATTATTGCCATTGCCGGTTGGCTTACCCGTAGCCTTTTTCATTATGAAGAAGAGCAAAAAGATGCGATCCGGAGGATCAGGGAAAGGGGTTACCTGATCGCCCTGACCGATCAGAATACCTTAAACTATTTTGTTTACCGCGGGGAACCGATGGGCTACCAGCTAATGCTGCTCGAAGCATTTTCAAAATATCTGGGGGTACCACTCAAGATTATTTCAAGCAATAAAGTTTCCACACTGGAATATTACCTGAGGAACAATGCCGCGGATCTGATCGCTTTGAATCTCCCGGTAACTTTTGATGGTAAAAAACGGGTACAGTTTTCAAATCCATTCGGTGAAACCCGTCTGGTCCTGGTCCAGCGGTCTTTACAGGGCAGAAATAAGGATGGCGCCTCTTTCGTTAAATCGATCAAAGAATTTCCAAAAGACACATTATTTGTCCGTGAGAATCCTTATTTATCCTCTTTCTACCATTTGATCTATCGTCAATCGGGGAGAAAAGCCATATTAAAAGAAATTCCGGAGATAAGCCAGGAGGATCTGATCCTTAAAGTATCGAAAGGGGAGATCCGTTATGCGCTTTGTCAGGAAAATGTAGCCCGCGTTTATAAACGATATTACCGGAATATAGATGTTTCGGTAGTTGCCTATCCTCATTTTAAATACAGTTGGGGTGTTACCCATGCCTCTGATACGTTGCTGACCGAGATCAACAAATGGCTGGGAGCCTATAAATCCTCCGGGGAATTGAAAAAGAATTATCTTGAATATTTTGACAATCAGCGGGTTGTTAATTCTATGCAAAGTGATTATTTCTCGGTGAGCGGATGTTGCCTTTCTCCTTATGATGATATTTTCCGGGAGCAAAGCAAGCTTGTTTACTGGGATTGGCGGTTGATAGCTTCGCTGGTATATGAAGAATCAAATTTCCGGCAGGGGCAGATTTCAACGCACAATGCCATTGGATTAATGCAACTGATCCCTGAAACTGCCGCCAAATTTGGTATTGACAGTATGTCAACACCCGCCCGTCAGATTTCCGGCGGGATCAAATATCTCCGTTATTTAGACGCTCAGCTCCCCGAAGAGATTTCCGATCCCTGTGAACGGGTGTATTTTGTTTTGGCCGCTTATAACGTTGGGATCGGGCGTGTACTGGCAGCCCGCGAAAAAGCCGAACAATTCGGAAAAGACAAAAACAAGTGGAACCGGCATGTAGACTATTACCTTCTGCGACGTTCAAAAAAAGATCCTCAGATGAAACCCGATAGCGCCAGCACCTATCCTATTGATTATAAGACAGAAGGATTTGTTGATAACATCATTACCCGTTATTATCATTACCGGAACCTGATCCGGTAGGCTGTTTTTCGTGATCCTGGAGAAAAAAGCCGCAGATTTCCCGGATAGATTCTTCTACCGGCCGGAATTTAAAATTGAGTGTCTGGCATAATTTCTCATGGGTATAGGTGTATTTCTGTGTGGTGGTTATTGCCATTTCCCTGGTAACTTCAGGTTTTGAACCGGTCAGGAAAGCCCGGATGGTTTCCACACGCCAGGCAAGGGAGGTGAGCGCCATGGGAACATTGACAGAAGGAGCCGGTTTATGAAGATATTTGGCGATCATTGTAAAAAAATCTTTATAGGATACATTTTCAGAGGAACAAATAAACCGTTGACCAAAAATGTTGTTATCCATCAAACCGGTCATGGCTTTCACTATATCCCTGACATCCACGTAACCATTGACGCCCTGGGTATAGTATTTTAATCCTTCCCATACCAGACGAAAAAGGCCTGAGTTATCGTTCCAGAAACCCGGTCCGAGAATGACGGAAGGATTTATGATCACCGCCTTCAATCCTTCTTCCATACCTCTCCAGACCTCCCGTTCAGCGCCATATTTACTGATGCTGTAAACAGAATTTTTCCGGGAGGTTACCCAATAAGTTTCTTCGCTTGTAAGTCCATTATTTTCAGCTCTTCCCATGGTCGCAACCGAGCTGACATAGCAAAATTTCTCAACTTTGTGGTCGATGGCCTGGTTCACAAGATTGGCCGTCCCCTCAATGTTGACCTTCAGCATGGCCTTGTGATCTTTGGGATAAAAAGATACCACAGCGCCGGCATGATAGATTTCGGTTATTCCTTCCAGGGCATCCTCCATGGCTCCAAAATCCAGAAGGTCAGCTTCAACCCATTGAATTTCAGAAGCCAGATCACGGGCATCCGGAATATAATAGGAAAATATCTTTGCAACCATGTTTGTGTCGCTGTTTTTACGTTTGATGGCACGTACGGGTTTACCTGATTGAACGAGGTCGAATAGTAAATGGGAGCCAAGAAGGCCTGTTCCGCCTGTAACAAGGATCATGGGTTATGATTTACCTGTAAAGATAAAGAAAATGGAGAAATGGTCACTATTTTTCCTTTGTCATCACGTTAAACCGGCAGGTCAGGGTTTCTCCGTTTTGATCTACCAGGGTCAGCCGGTGAGCCCCCGGTCCTGGCGAAATAGCCATTTGATGGATTTCGGTGGTAGTTCCCAGAAATTTTTCATCCAGATGCCAGTAAACCATGCACTTAGTATTCCGGTGTGCTACCTTGATAATGGCGTAACCTGGTTTCCCATCGAGATCAACCGGGATATAAATCCGGCTGTTGTTTTTTGGGTAAATGATTTCCATGTTTTTTCTATCTGATCCTGTTTCGCAATCAGATCTGAAAGGAGGCAATGGTTTATAAAAGGGATTTTTATTCCGGAAATACCATTCCTGTACCGGAGGCAATACAAACCATGCTACATGCTGCATGTTTTCCGGGGATTCACAACCGGAATGAACCTGCCACTGGCCTGTCTTATCCAGATGGACCATCTGATGGAATGGGCACGAAGCTGTCTTCATTCCGCTTTTGGGTATCCATAAGGTATCGGTGATTTCACAGATGGAGGATGCACGGTATCCGCTGTATCCGCAAACAGGCGTCATTACCATGGCTTCTATGGGCATCCTGAACCAGGTAGTCGAGGGCAATGTTTTAAAAATATCGAACAGGATAGGGGCTGCCATACCTATGCCGGTAAGTCCTGGCCGACCTTCTCCTGAAGCATTGCCAACCCATACTGCAACAACATATTCGGGAGTAATTCCGATGGACCAGGCATCACGGTTTCCGAAACTGGTTCCGGTTTTCCAGGCTATCTTATGTGAAGAAGAGAAAGTCTGCCATTGCTGCTCTTCATCCGGACGGGCCACTTCGACCATGGCTTCGAAAGTCAGCCAGATGGATCCGGCATCGAACCAGGAATTACGGTCGCGCAAGGAGATCGATTTTGCATTCTTTTTCCCGGTCAGTATTGGCGGATGAAAATCAGTTCTTGAATACCCGTTCCCGTTACCCGAAAAATGGTCCAACGTCCTGGCCATAGAAGCGTACATTCCTGCCAGATCCCAAAGTGTACCTTCGGCTCCGCCTAAAATCAGCGACAACCCGTAATGATCGGCCGGTTTAGTCAGGGTTGTCATCCCAATTTTCCGGAGCAGGGAATAAAACCGCGCATATCCATAAGTTTGCAGCATTTTTACGGCGGGAATATTCAGTGAACGGGAAAGGGCCCGTTTTGCAGGGACAGCGCCATCGTATGTAAGATTATAATTTTCGGGGATGAACCCCCCAATTTGCATGGGAATATCAGGAACAAGGGTGTTTGGCAACAGCAGTCCATCGGTTAACATCGCGGCATAAAGAAAGGGCTTCAATATGCTGCCTGTACTTCGAGGAGAAGCAATGATATCGACGCTGTTCCCATGCTCCTGTGAATTATTGGTTAGGATGTTCCCACAATAAGACAATACTGCCCCCGAATTGACATCCATCACCAGCGCGGCAACATTGTGTATTTCGTTGGCCGAAAGGTTGGTGTAGTGAATATTCAGGATGGTATTAACCCTTTCCTGAAGGGTAGCGTCCAGGGTGGTTACGATCTTTGTTCCCTGGAATCCTTCGCGGATCATCCGATCCAGTAAGTGCGGGGCTGATTGTGGCAACGGGAATGGTTTTTCGGGGAGTTTTTCACTTTTTGCCAGTATCCACGTATTTTTATCAATCACATTCCTTTCCTGTAAAAGATCTAATAAGTGGTTGCGCTTAACTAACAACTGCTGTGGGTTTTTACCGGGATAGATCATACCCGGACTGTTTGGTAACACAGCCAGGGTAGCTGCTTCAGCCCATGATAATTGGCTGGCGGGAACCCCGAAATAACGCCAGGCCGCTGCTTCCAGACCTACTACATTTCCCCCGAAAGGAGCATGCGAGGCATATAACCTTAAAATATGAGCTTTACTGTTTCCTAGTTCCAAACGGAAGGCCAATAATATTTCCCGGATCTTTTCCAGGTAAGTCCGGGCTTTGTTTTTCCGCGATAACCTGATCACCTGCATGGTAATGGTGCTTCCTCCGCTTATGATCCGGCGCTGCCTGATGTTCAGTAAAGCAGCCCTGACAAGCGCTACGGGATTAAACCCGGGATGATACCTAAAATAGCGGTCTTCATAATGGATAATGGCAATCTTGAATTTCTCGGGGACCTCATCTATCTCCGGGAACCGCCATTGCTGATCAGCAGCCAACCTGGCGCCTAAAAGCTGACCGTTACAATCTGATAAAACAGTAGAAGCAGGATCATCAAACAGGGGCCTTGGTAACCATCGCCAGTAAAAGAATACCAGTAAAATAAAGAGGACTGTCATCAGGTAAAGCCAGCGCTTCCTCTGTGGGGACAGTTTTTCTTTCCATCGACGGATAAACCCCGGCAACCAGATCATTTTCCCGCGGATATCACCTCAACCCATCCTCCCGGAATACGGGCATTGACGGAATTATCGTACATCGCTTCACAGGAAACTGCCGGTAAATAAAACTTTCCGGTATAGGCAGCCATCAACATTACCTTGAATGTCTTTGACCGGGAAGCATTCAGGTCAAAATGAGTATAAACCTTGTCGTCACGTATATCCTGGTAATTGAAAGCCAACGCCTCTGTTTTTGTCTGGGCAAGGTCGCTGGTCCGGGCATTGATGATCTCCCATCCGGAAGGAAAAACCTGTGTCAGCGCCAATTGCTGGTAATTTCCCCTTAATCCGGGATTAGAGACGGTCACCTCTGCAATAAAATGGGTTCCCTGCGATAGTTTCCATGGTTGCAGGGCCTCACCCCTGACAGATTTATAAACCACTTTCATTGTCAGGTCATGAGCCGCAACTTTGGGCGCTTCAAATCCGGGAATTCCGGTGACAATCACCCGTGCATACAAGATGTTTTTCCCTTTGTTTGTAACCTGGACAACACCTTTTTTCCCTGGCTGAACCTCAACAGGGTTTACAGAAACCGGATCTTTTGTATTGATTTCTACGGCCGGCCCTGAATTCAGTTTGAAGGAAGCCAGGATTCCGTTACCTGAAGTTTTTCCTGAAAATTCTGCCATAGCCATCAAGGCAAAAGCGGTTGACTGAGTGCTGTACCAGGTTTCGCTGCCCAGGGCAGTGGCAATCTCTTTGGCCAATGGCGCTGCTTTCGTTTTCATGTTCATTTTGCACAATGTGTTAACGATCATGGCTTTATCGCGCAGATCAGAGCCAAAAGTACCGGATAATTCCCGGTAGGGTTTAATATCCTTCGAAGCGCGATTAATCAATTGCAGGGCGATTTCATTTTTACCGGCGACCTGGTATGCGGCAGCCAATTGCCAACGAGCCGCGGGTGAAAGATCCCTGTATTCAAGCAACCGGTTCATTGAGCCCAGTTCAGGGGCCCTTGCAAGCGCCAGGGTATATAACCTGTATGCCTGTACCAGATCATCATTGAAATAATCGGCATTGACATTCCAGGAAACCGCTTTTTGCCGTTGGAACTCTTTCCATCCGGTCAAAAAAGTAACCGGTAAGGCATATCCTTTGCGTTCAGCCTCAAGCATGAAATGGCCGGCATAGTTGGTAGCCCAGTCATCGGCATAGGTCCCTCCAGGCCAATATGACATTCCACCGTTGGCTAATTGGAAAGATTTCATTCGTTGGATTGCCGTCCGGATGTTTTGCCCTGTTTCTTTCATTCTTTTTTCTGAAAGACTTATTATATCCGATAGATATAATTGTGGGAACACGGCTGACACGGTCTGTTCCAAACAACCATATGGGTATTTTATCAGAAATTCAAGCCTTGAATCAAGGTTGAATGGAGGTATGGACGAAATTTCCAGGGTACCGGAATTGGTTCCTGCAATTCCTTCAGCGGTGCAGAAGGCATTCCAGGTTCCACCGGGAGGAATGACTTTTTGCTGTACATTGATAATCCTTTGGTTGGGATTTCGGATCTCTATTTCAATTTCATGATCAGCGCTTACACTGCCGCTATAGGCGACGATTCTTACCTTACCAATCCCGGTAGCTTGTTTTACATTCAGATCGAACGTTACCAACTGATCTCCTGTTTCAACGAAGGTAATTTGTTGTTTGCTGTTGCCGGCAATGCTGAACATGGAATTGACTTCGATTTCAACCTTTACATTTTTTATGGTCCGGTCCAGGGCAAATACACTGACCGGAAGTTTCAGGTTTTCACCGGGCCCGGCAACCCTCGGTAATGTTCCCAATACCATTAGTGGTTTTTTCACTTTTACGGTTTTTTCATCTGTCCCATAGGCGCCATTTTTACCGGCAACCACCATTACCCGAACAGACCCGATATACTGTGGCATGATAAACGAATGGGTACGGTTCTCTCCTTTTTTCAATTCAAACGGACCCAGAAACTTCACCATGGGGACAAAACGATTGGCTTTCAAGGTTCCTTTAACCGCCCCTTCCTGGTCGCCACCGATGCTCAGGATCCGCTGAAGCTCCCCGCTGTAAGCGCCAATTACCTGATCATACAGGTCCCAGGTTTTAACGCCCAATGCTTCCCGCGCATAAAATACGTTCCAGGGATCAGGTGTTTTGAAGCGGGTGAGATCAAGCAAACCGTCGTCCACTACAGCCAGCGTATAGGCCATGGGTTTCCCGTTGCGTTCTTTTACCGTGATAGTGGCTTTTTTCCCGGGCGCCAGTTCTTTCTGAACCGATACCAGCGGGTTAAGATGCGTTCCCGGATTCTCGACCGGGACGGCGACAATACCATACAGACGGACAGGCAGGTCGTTTTTGGTCTGGGCATGAGGCTGGATCAGGGTAACGAACACGTAACAGTTGGGGGCCATCGCTTCGGTGGCGTCAAGGGTGATGCCTGTCGTTCCTTTTGAAGTTGGCGCCCAGAAAGATTTCAACACTTTTGACCCGTTCTCTATCGTGATCAAAGCCCTGCCATCAGGAGCGGAAGGAAGGGTCAGTTTGATCTTATCCCCTACCTTGTATCCCGCTTTATCCGTAGTTAATGTCAACATGGCTGCTGCCTGTTTTTCTCCGCCCGGCATCCGGAAATATCCGGGCCAGTCCACATAAACCACCTTCCCGGCTGTGTGTCCCGATGATTTATCCGTTACTTTGATCAGATATCTTCCCCAGTCATCATAACTGACCTCAAAAGGATAGGTTGCTTTTCCGTTGACTGTTCTCAGGACAGCTGAATCGACCGGTTTCAGGTAAGCAGTAGAAATAAAATCCGCAGAACCCTCTTCCGAATCATCCCACCACCAACGCCAATCCAGCTTATATACTTCAACTCTCAAAGTATTGCCGGGGATCAGTTTCCCCCGTGCATCAACATTGACCAGGCTGACCGGATAGGTTTGATCTGTGCTCAATACCCGGTCAGTTCCCAATTGTTGAGGAATATTTATTCCGGCATAGGATGTATATGGATAGAAAGGAAGAGTAAACCGATCGATGCTGAAATCGCCGCCGTCTTCAAAGACCATGGTCTCAAAACTGGCTTTCAGCGCTCCAGGGGCGATATGCGTGACATGAATTTTAGGGGTGATCAGGGCCCGTCCGGATGCATCAAGCCGCCCATCGAAAACCGTGATGTTTTCTGCAGCAAAACCAGCGGTGGGATTATCAAATACATAGCCGGAAAAAGTATTAAAAGCCGTTACCGATTTGGTCAGGGTCATCGACACCTTTGCTTTCAGGTTATGTGCCGTGGCGCCTGTAAGCCAGGAAGCTTCCAGCAGGGCAGCCGGAATATTGTTTTTTATCAGCCGGTCAGTTTTAAAATCAAAACTGATCTTTAACCGATTGGGCTTAACAGTTTCTATCTTGAGTGTTTTCTGAAATTCCGCACCCCCTACTTCGACTTTGGCAAGCCAGTTCCCTGTTGGGGCGTCCGGAGATGTACAAGTACTGAAATTGTAAAATCCACCCGTCGAAGAGGTCCTGACAATCCGGTTCATTAGCTGACCCGAAGGAGTGATCAGGGAAAAACTAACCGGATGGTGTTCCGGGAGTTGTTTTGCTTTATCTTCCAGAATAAATGTCAGGAACAAGGAATCTCCGGGCCGCCACACACCCCGTTCGCCATACAGATACCCCTTGATCCCTTTCTGCACCGGTTCTCCACTCACATCAAACATGCTAAGTGACAATGCGGCGCCATCTGTCAATTTCAAATATCCCGTTTGTTTACCGGTCTTCGCAACAAGAATAAAAGGTTTTTTCTTTAAAGGAAGACTGATCATACCTTCGTTGTCGGTAGTCAATTTACCCAGGCCCTGAAGCTGAAAGTTGAAAAATTCCACCGATACACCCAATAAAGGTTTCGAGCTTACAATGTCGGTTACATATACCCGGTACTCTCCATCATTACCTGATTTCGCAATGATCCCCAGATCGGAGGCCAATACGTTGCGGTTAATGGTTTTATTGAAATAATAGGACGCTTTGCAAGGGTTATCTCTTTCTTCCCACTTATAATTGCGCCACCCTCCATTGTTGAAATCATCATCATAATAATTGCTGTAATAACCCCAGTCCTTATCACTTTCCTTTTCGGGGTCTTCGAAAGCGCTCATCTCGCTTTCCTGTCTTTGAAGCGAGTCGTTTATTGTACAGGGCCACATGGAATATTCCTTTTTAAATCCGAGGATCACTGAATAAATGGCGCCGGGTCCCGTTTTCATCAGGGTTGAAAGGTCGATTGAAAACCGGTTCCACTTTCCATAATCGGTCACTCCTTTCAAAGGCATGGTCTTTTTTAAAACGATCCTGCCAACCCTTGCCAGTTCAGAATTTCCGCTCAGCTCATTAACCTGGAGAAACTGAAGGATATTTTTCTCAAATATCCTGACTACCTTAATATCCACGGCGTTCAGATTGACCGCTTCAAAAGGGAGCAACATGCCATTGGAACTGGGAAGGATCACGCCATCGCCGATAAATCTGACGCCTGGCCGGGTGTTTTCCAATTGAACATCTTCGAAGACTCGTTTTCCCAATTCCTTTTGCTGAATATTCCGGATAGCCGGCTCCAGGGATACCCTTACTTTTTTATCCTGGGCTTCAGGGAGATATATCCATAGGAGGTTATCATCGATGGCATATTTTAGATCCTGGTATTTTCCTACGCGAAAGAGCCCATCAAGATTCTGGTCGGATTTTAGCGGGTCGGAAAACTGTATCATAATGCAGGGTTGCTCAGCAGGAAAACTCCGTATGCTGATCATTTTAAAATCGCCCAGGGAAGGAATTCCGATCTTCAGGGCCCCTTCGCTTTTCGAATCAATGGAAGCCCCATCATATTCCAACTTTACTTCGCCAGGCGATCCGGTTCTCCGGATGGAATCAACCTGAAAAATATGGGAACGGTTCTTTTTATCATGCGACCATATAATGGGGAGATCCCGTCCATCCTGCCTGGCTTTCAGTATATTCTCCACTGGTTGGTCATCGGCGACATCGGAAGTCAGCAAGGTCCCTGTCAGATATTCCCGCGAAAGGTCTGAGTGGGAAACAGCTTTGTGATTATCCACCGTCACCGTAACTTCCTGCTTCATGGTCTGCACCTGAAAAACCATTGTTTTCAGTGAGTCCGGAACCGCGATCAGTTTCGAAAGTTGAAATTCTATTGTATATACCTGGTCCTGAGGTAAAGGTTTATCCGGATGAAATTCAAGGGTCCGGCTGTCGGTCCAGTAAGTTTTCCCCTGGATGGAAGGTTTAAAATGAAAATAATTTTCTGATACCGGCATATTAAAAGTAACCGTATCGGCAAAATCATCGGCCAGTCTTACCTTGATGACCGACCGGGTTGAGATCATCCCCGAGGTGAATGCCTGGATATATTCCCGGAATGCCGGGTTGACACGCAAGATGGGGGCCTGCTTCCGGCAACCGGCACTCAGAAAAAATATCATCCCGGCCATCATGGCCAGCAGACAAATAATATGGTTGAAATAGGATCTTCTCATGGCTTCCCTTTTATTTCTAACAATATTATAAAATATTCATGGACTTTCTCAATGGGCCGCAATGAAAAAGCATCATGGAATTTCTATACCTTGATTTTTTCATTTACGCGGGGTAGCCTATAGTTGTGTATCTTTGTTTTATTAAACTTTAAATCAATTTAATCATGGAAACAACAGCAAAAACAAAATGGGTCATCGATCCCATGCATACCGATATTAAATTTAAAGTCAAACATCTGGTGATCTCAACAGTTACAGGTGGTTTCGATACCTTCGAGGGTTCAGCCCTGACCGATGGGGATAATTTTACCAACGCGCAGGTTGAATTTTCGGCCGATGTCAACAGCATTAATACAAACCAGGCCGATCGCGATAAGCACCTGAAGTCACCTGATTTTTTCGACGCTGCCAACCATCCCAGGCTGACTTTCCGGTCAACTTCTTTCAAAAACACAGGAGGCTCTGATTATATTATGACCGGCCATCTTACCATTCGCGGTATTACAAAACCGGTTGAACTGAAGATTGATTTCGGCGGAATTGCCAAAGATCCGTATGGCAACATCAAAGCCGGATTTGAACTGACCGGAAAGATCAACCGGAAAGAATTCGGCCTTGTCTGGAATGCATTGACTGAAGCCGGGGGTATGGTCGTGGCCGATGAAGTAAAATTGCAAATAAATATAGAACTTGCCAGATCATAAAACCATGAAAACGATATTCCAAAAACCGCGTGACACGGTCGCGCCAGGTTGTTAAAATTGTGTTAATCTCGAGGGATTAATTTTGATTATTGCAGGGTAATCAGCACCTTTGCAGATAAATTAATCCCATTTTCATGAAAAATATTTCCTTTTTTACTTTTGTCATCCTGCTTTTTTTGATTTCGGCCTGTAACCAGGGCAATGATAAATCATCCGGTATCAAAGCCGACACCGCACGCGTTGCCGTGTTAACGTTTGAACGGCAGGCTGATACCCTCGTGAATAAAGCGGTGATCATTGAAGGCACGGTGCTGCATACCTGCAAGCATGGCGGCAAACGTATGTTCATTGTTGATGGTACGGATAGCATCAGGGTGGAAATTACTGCCGGTGAAAAAATCACCAAATTCGATGAATCCCTTATCGGTAGCAGGGTTAAAGTTTATGGAACGCTTAAGGAAGAGCGGATCGATGCCAAATATCTGAACGAATGGGAAGCTGAGGTAAAAAAACCGGCAGAAAATCATGATGCCGGCGTTCATTCAGGAGCCAAAGGCCATGAAGACCAGGGTGTCCAGGACAAACTGGATCAGATCAACGCCCTCCGTGCCGACCTGAAAAACAGCGGGAAAGATCATCTCTCTTTCTATTCCATAGAGGCCATGAATTTCTCTGTCATTAAATAATCATGCAAATCAAGACTTTACGGCGTTGGAATAATGCCCTGCACCGGGATATCGGCTATCTGTGCTTTGGGATGACCCTGATCTATGCCATTTCGGGTATTGTTTTAAACCACTTTAAATCCGGCGACTTTCTTCATCCTGATTACAGTAAATCTTTCCGCGAATATACTGTTCCTCTCCCAAAAGCAGGCAACGCTGACCAGACCTATGTGTTTTCAGTTCTGGATAAGCTTCACGAACGGGATCATTATAAAAGTTATATTACCGGCGAAGGATATGTCCAGATTTTTCTCACAAACGGATCTGTCTATGTTGATCTGACCAATGGCCAGGCACAATTGGAAACAAAAACGACCCGTTATGTGATCAAGGAGTTTAACATGCTTCACTATAATAACCTGAAAAAGTTCTATACCTGGTTTTCAGACCTTTTTGCCGCGGGACTGATCACCCTTGCCATCACCGGATTGTTCATACTGAGAGGAAAAAATGGTATTATCGGACGAGGGGCCTGGTTAACCGCCATTGGCATTATCATTCCAGCATTGTTCCTGATTTTTTATATGTAGGATTGAAAAATATCAATCCTTAGTTTTCAACACAGTCTTTCAATTCAGGCAGAGTTTGTGATCTTTGCATGATAACCATGGATCCAAAAGGTTATTGATGACCCATAAACAACAGAGAAGCTGTCATGAAAAAAGTTATCGGTTTTTTATCCGCGATGTTTCTGCTCACTGGGGTTACAGCGCAGGATGCAAATAAAGATCAAACCCTCACAGGGTTTGTAAATCCTTTCATCGGTACACGCGAGATGGGCCATACTTTCCCAGGAGCCTGTGTGCCTTTTGGTTTTGTTCAACTAAGCCCTGATACGGATACGATACCTTACGAAAAGGAGGGCAAATACAATCCTGATGTTTATCGTTATTGTGCCGGTTATCAATATCTTGATAAAACTATTGTGGGATTCAGCCATACTCATTTTAATGGCACCGGTCATTCCGACCTGGGGGATTTTTTACTGATGCCGACTGTCGGGAAGCTGCAACTCAACCCGGGAACGGCTCAGCATCCTGAAACCGGCTACCGTTCAGGCTTTCGGAAAGAGACAGAGCAGGCGTCACCAGGGTATTACCGGGTTCATCTGGACGATCCTGACGTGGAAGCCGAATTAACCACTACTCCAAGGGTTGGATTCCACCAGTATACTTTTCCGAAAAGCGACAGCGCGCATATTATCCTCGATATGGTCCATGGGATCTATAATTATGACGGGAAAACGCTCTGGGCTTATGTAAAAGTAGTAAACGACACCCTGGTCACCGGGTATCGCATTACCAGCGGATGGGCGCGGAACCGGTATATTTATTTCGCGATGGTCTTCTCAAAACCCATAACATCTTTTGGTTACCGAAACGATGATAAACCGGTTTATCGCGGTTTCTGGCGCAAATTCAATACCAATGATAATTTCCCCGAGATGGCCGGAAAGAAAATACGGGCTCATTTTGATTTTATGACCGGAGAAGGGGAAAAAATCAAAGTAAAAATGGGACTTTCAGCAGTTAGTATGGAAGGAGCCCTGAAAAACCTGGAACAGGAAATTCCTCATTTTGATTTCGAAAGAATCCGTGACGAGGCTTGTAAAAGCTGGGAAAAAGAGCTTGGCCGCGTTTCTGTCGAATCCTCCCTGGACCGGAAAATCAATTTTTATACTGCTTTGTACCATGCCCTGCAATCTCCTGTTATTTATATGGATGTGGATGGGCGATACCGCGGGATTGACCAGGAAATCCATCAGGCCGAAGGATTCACCAACTATACCACTTTTTCGTTGTGGGACACATATCGCGCGCTTCACCCCTTGCTGACCCTGCTATATCCCCAACGGACTGCCGATATGGTCAGTTCCATGATGGCCCATTTCGACCAGAGCGCTGAAAAAATGCTTCCCGTTTGGTCTCACCATGGGAATGAAAACTGGTGCATGATCGGGTACCACAGCGTGGCTGTTATTGCCGATGCCTGGATCAAGGGGATCAGGGGATTTGATGCAGGAAAAGCGTTCCGCGCCTGTGTTACAACGGCAAATAATCCATATTATGATGGCATTAAAGATTATATAAAACTGGGCTATGTCCCTGAGGATAAACCGGGAAATTCAGCCTCTATGACCCTGGAATATGCTTATGATGATTTTACCATTGCACAATTTGCAAAAGCGCTCAATAATTCTGATGAAATACCGGGAATTGATAAAATGGCTGCCCTGGAACAAATCCCTGTGTTTGAATCGCGTGCAACGAATTACCAGCATCTCTTTGACAAATTGACTGGCTTTATCCGTGCAAAAAGATCCGATGGCTCCTGGAAATCGCCCTTTGACCCCCTGAGTACCCTGGGTCAGGGATTCATTGAGGGAAATTCCTGGAATTATTCGTTTTTTGTTCCTCAGGATATTCCCGGCCTGATAGCCCTGATGGGAGGAGATAAACCTTTTATCCGGCGGCTCGATTCATTGTTTGCCATGCATCTTGAAGATAAATATTTTGCGGAAACTGAAGATGTTACACGGGCAGGACTGATCGGAAATTATGTCCATGGCAACGAACCCAGCCATCATGTGGCTTACCTGTACAACTGGACCAGCCAGCCCTGGAAAACACAGGAACGGATCAGGCAGGTCGTAAACACCATGTACCGGAATGAACCGGATGGCCTTTGCGGGAATGACGACTGTGGCCAAATGAGCGCCTGGTATGTTTTCAGTGTGCTGGGTTTTTACCCGGTTTGTCCCGGGGTACCACAATATGCAATAGGCGCTCCCGGCGTCGATAAAGCCGTTATTGCCCTTCCAAATGATAAAACCCTGACTATTACTACCCGGAATCTCAGTGATAAGAACCTATACATCCAGTCTGTCTATCTGAACGGAATAAAATCCGAAAAGCTTTCCCTTGATCATTCAGCCATCATGGAAGGAGGAACTTTAACTTTTGTGATGGGGCCCAAACCATCCTTAAAATGGAGCACCCTGAAATAAACTGAAAATATATGCCCGAAAACTTGACTTTGGCATTCGATATTTAGTATTATTGCAAAATTATTTTGATATCATACTAATATTAAATTAATCAGATTATGGAAAAGGAAAAAGTGACTTCGGCATCGTCAGGATATATCTGTATTGTTGTATTCCTGATCTTTTTAGCCCTGGGGACCTGCGGGCTGGTATTTTTAAATCAATCTGTGTGGGCAATTATCGCTTCGCTGGTCATGATTGTTTTGGCTGTTTTCACAGCTATTGGCCTGATCGTGATCAACCCCAACGAATCAGCGGTATTGGTCCTGTTTGGCGATTACAAAGGGACCTTGAAGGATAATGGATTTTTTTGGGTCAATCCTTTTTATGTGAGGAAGAAAATCTCGCTCCGGGCCCGCAATCTCAACCGTGAACCGATAAAAGTGAACGATAAGTTAGGCAATCCCATCATGATCGGGATTGTGTTGGTCTGGAAGGTGGAAAACACCTATAAAGCGGCATTTGAAGTGGATGATTTTACCCATTTTGTCGATGTACAGAGCGAGGCTGCTACCAGGAAGTTAGCCGGTCATTATGCCTATGATAATTTTGATGACGAGCAAAAAGATGTCACCTTGCGTGCCGGAGGTGAAGAAGTCCACCAGGCTTTGGAACGGGAGCTCTCGGAACGATTGGCAATGGCTGGTATCAAGGTGCTGGAAGCCCGCATCAGTTATCTGGCTTATGCTTCTGAGATTGCCGGGGCCATGCTGCGGCGTCAGCAGGCTACCGCGGTAGTGGCCGCCCGCACCAAAATCGTCGAGGGCGCTGTGAGTATGGTAGAACTGGCCCTGGACCAACTCAGTAAAAAACATGTAGTGGACCTGGACGAGGATAAAAAAGCCACCATGATCAGTAACCTGATGGTGGTTTTGTGCTCTGACAAGGATACCACTCCTGTTGTAAATACAGGAACCTTGCACCAATAGAATTATGGCTGCCAAAAAGGTTTTTATGTTGCGGTTGGATCCGGCGGTTTATGAAGCGCTTGAGAAGTGGGCTGCGGATGAATTTCGTTCAGTAAATGGCCAGATTGAATGGATCATCGATACCAAGCTCAAAGAGCATAAAAGAACACCAAAGAAAAAACCAGATCAGGAAAATGAACCGGTGACAGGTTGAAAAGAATAATTCTATGATGATTTCCAGAAAAAGAAGAAATGAATCGGACAGACCGGAAATTCGTCCCGAGATGCAACCGGTTGACTGGCTGCTTGAAGCCATAGCCCTAATCGGGTTTCTATCCTTTATTGGCATTGTCCTCTATTATTTTCCCAAGCTTCCGGATATGGTCCCTTCTCATTTTAACGAATGGGGTGCGCCTGACAATTGGGAAAATAAATCATCTGTCTGGAGTTTATTGGGAATAACGGTTTTTATCTATGCCTTGCTTACTTTTATAAACTTTATCCCCCATAGATTCAATTTCCCGGTCAGGATCACTCCCCAAAACGCGCTACGGCAATATACCCTGGCCATGCGGTTGATCCGTTACCTGAAAATTGTCTTAGTATGGATGTTTTTTTATATTGACCTGACTACTATCCGTGTAACTTCAAAATCCGCAGCAGGGTTAGGAACCTGGTTTTTACCGGTTATCATTGTATTGATCCTCCTCCCGCTTATCATTTATTCCCTTCTCGTCTGGAAGAAAAACTAAGGGGATTTCTACCTATCTGATCCCGTTATTTTTTCTAATTTTGTCGAAAATCATCAAGTATGAATTTCATCGAAGAACTGCGCTGGCGTGGAATGATCCACGATATGACCCCGGGGACAGAAGAGCAATTGTCGAAAGAAATAACCGCAGGCTATATTGGCTATGATCCCACCAGCGATTCACTGCATATTGGGAACCTGGCTTCTATCATGATGTTGGTCCATCTGCAACGCGCCGGTCATAAACCTTTCATTTTGGTCGGTGGAGCTACCGGGATGATCGGCGACCCTTCGGGAAAATCGGAAGAGCGTAACCTGCTTGATGAAACCACCTTGCGGCACAATCAGGAAGGTATTAAAAAACAACTCGAAAAATTTCTTGATTTCAGCCATGGCCACAATGCCGCTGAAATGGTGAACAATTTCGACTGGATCAATGAATTCAGCTTTTTGCAATTCCTTCGTGATGTCGGAAAGCACATCACAGTAAATTATATGATGGCCAAAGATTCGGTGAAGAAACGCATGGAGTCGGGTTCCGGCATTTCATTTACTGAATTTAGCTACCAACTGGTTCAGGGTTACGACTTTTGCTGGCTGTTTGAGCACAAAGGCGTTAAACTTCAGATGGGAGGCTCAGATCAGTGGGGGAATATTGTCACCGGTACCGAACTGATCCGCCGGAAGCTGGGGGAAGAAGCTTATGCCCTCACCTGCCCGCTCATTACCAAAGCCGATGGGGGAAAATTCGGAAAATCAGAAGCAGGTAATGTTTGGCTCGATGCAAAAAAGACCTCTCCGTACAAATTTTACCAATTCTGGCTTAATACATCCGATGAAGATGCTGCCGGCTACATTAAAAAATTCACCCTTCTGTCACAGAAAGAAATTGAGGATCTCCAGAGACAACATAATGAATCACCCCATTTGCGGATCCTGCAAAAAGCCCTGGCCCGGGATATTACCATCAGGGTCCATTCTGAAGAAGGTTATCAGGCTGCTGTTGAAGCTTCTGAAATCCTTTTTGGAAAAGGCACGACCGAGACGTTGAAAAAACTCACCGAAGACACGCTGCTGGCGGTGTTTGAAGGAGTTCCACAGCACGAAATGACTTCAAATAAAATTCAGCATTCTTTACCTGTTGTTGATTTCTTAACTGAAAGGACCAAAATCTTTTCTTCGAAAGGAGAAGCCCGCCGTATGCTGAAAGAAGGAGGGGTCCAGATAAACAAACAAAAAGTAGACGAATATTTTATTTTAACTTCCAGCGTCCTTCTTAACGGAAAATATATCCTGGTACAAAAAGGAAAAAAGAATTACTTTTTAATAAAGGTGGTTTGATATCAGAAATGATACCCAAACTGGATCACGTATCGGAATCCGAGGCTGAAAATGTCAAGTTTCCCATCGGACCTGAATGACTTTTTGAAAATATAATCGCTGACAAGCGGATATTTTCCGATAATCTTGTTATAAACTTCTTCGTTGACTTCCCTGAGCTTCTCAAAATCAACCTGGCCGGATATATCAATTCCACCCCCGTAATAACTGACGGAAGGCCCGATAAAAATTAAATCCAGGGTGAAGCGTTTCCAGAAAACAAACTGGTACCCCAATTGAATTCCGAGGTTAAAACAATAAAAATTGCCGTTCAATACACAACCACTGTCAACATTGGTGTGCATGACATCGATCCCATTCTTGAACCTGTAACCATAAAAACTCAGATAGGGGGCCAGGTAAACTCCGTCCGGAGTGGGTCGTTCGTTGCGACTGGCCAGATAAAACCGGTACTCCCCCGATATATTGATCCCCATTTTCTGTCGGCTGGTGATTTCAAGAATTCCGGCAATCGAATCATTGAATAAGCGTGGAAATTCAAGATATCCAAGGGATACTGCAAACGATTGGGTGGGAGTTACGATTCTTTCATAACTAAAGGTTAGATTTTTTTTACTCCACAACAACATGGGAGTGGGATTAATTTTGATGACATTTTTATGAAAGGGTTTCGGAATT